>ENA-UERK01000043-UERK01000043.1-human-gut-metagenome-genome-assembly--contig:-NODE-43-length-96462-cov-21.164341_pt1 | contig 96462 bp, 86 predicted proteins | sample MGYA00242957_ERZ507957 | MGnify/ENA primary metagenome ERZ507957 (study PRJEB26167, sample SAMN06115538) | human gut metagenome | host: Homo sapiens | place: China:Heilongjiang | collected 2015-11-06...
GAGATCCCGCACCTGCAGGATAAGTGCATCACGCTCGCCAAGGGCGGCTTCAAGCACCACACCGCCATCTGCGAGGGGCATTACAAGGACATCCTCAAGGAAGCGTTCACAACCTATCTCGGCTACGAGTGGGTCGATATCGACCGCTAATTGCAAAAGGGGGCTGCAGCGAAATGACACTCGCTGCAGCCCCGCTTTTTTGTTTTTATTCTTCCGGCAGCTCCTTCCGGACGCGGGCAGCCTGACGGCGTCTGGCGTTCAGACAGCCGTAGAAGCCGGGCACGAGGAAGCAGTCGGCCAGCAGCCACGCAAGCGGGCTTGCCAGACAGGCCGCGTCAAAGCCGAACGCAGGCACGGCCCAAAGGCTCACCGCCGTGCGCGCAAGCATCTCCAGAAGGCCTGAGATCAGAGACAGGCGGCTGTAGCCCATGCCCTGAATGGACAGGCGCAGCACGTTGACGCCCAGCAGCAGCGGCGTTGCGTAGGCATAGGCGACGTTCAGCTGCTGCGTGTAGGACATGACGCTTGCCGCCTCGTCCGCGTTCATGAACAGAAGCGACAGATACCGCGTGCCGAACTGCGCGATCAGGATGTACAGGACGCAGTACAGGATGCCGATGAACAGGCAGGCATACGTCCCCTGCCTGATGCGGTCATACTTGCCCGCGCCGAGATTCTGGCCCGTGAAGTTCGTGGCCGCCATGGCCAGCGCATCGAACGGACAGGCCAGCAGCATATAAATCTTTCCCGCCACCGCGACACCCGACACGCACACCGCGCCGAGGGAATTGACGGCGCTCTGCAGCATGACGGAGCCGATGGCCGTGATGGAGAACTGCAGTCCGACCGGCACGCCCATGCCGAGCAGGCGCATGACCTCCGGCCGCCGGAGCTTCCAGTCGTCCTTTTCCATGCGCAGGATCGGGAAGTGCTTTTTGAGATACCCGACGCACAGCAGCCCCGAGCCGAGCTGCGAGACGACCGTTGCGATCGCCGCGCCTGCCACGCCCAAGCCGAGCACGCACACCGTCAGCAGATCGAGGACAATATTGATGGCCGAGGCCGCAGCCAGGAACCACACCGGCGATTTGCTGTCGCCCAGCGCACGCAGGACGCACGCACCCATATTATAAAGGATCGTCGTGGGGATGCCGACGAAAATAATGAAGATATAGTTGAACGCGTAGTCCATCTGCTCCTCCGGCGTTCCCATGAGGCGCAGCAGCCCGCGCGTACCCGGAAGCGTCACGGCCAGCAGCACCGCCGACATAATAAGTCCCAGCCAGACACAGCCCGCCACATAGCGGCGCAGCTGCCGGTACTCGCCCGCGCCGAACGCCTGCGCCAGCGGGATGGCCATGCCGGTACACAGACCGCCGCAAAAGCCGAGCACAAGGAAGTTGACCGACCCTGTCGCCCCGACGCCGCCCAGCGCCATTACGCCCAGCGCATGGCCGACGATCGCCGTATCGACCAGAGAATATACCTGCTGCAAAAGAAGCCCGAACAGCACCGGAACGGCAAACTGCCAGATCCGCGAAATCGGCTTTCCAACTGTCAGATCCTGTGTCATAGCTGCGCACCTCCTGTTTGTTGCGGATACCCGTTATATCATATTTTTTCAAATTGTCAATTCAATTTTGTGCGCATCCTACTAATTTATGTTATCATTTTTGTGCATAACGGTCATAAGCTGTGCTGTCGGGCAGCCGTGCGTTCCCGGCAAAGTTTTTTCATGCTTTCTTTACAATTCGTTCTCATATTTTTCAGCGTTATTTCAGATTCGTGCAGTATGCTGAAGGCACAAAAACAAAAGACCCACACGCACCGCAAGGATGCGCGGAAAGGAGATTTTCAATATGTCTGAAGGATTCAACAACAACGAATTTACATCGGAACCCAGCCAGCAGTCCTCCAATTCCTACCCGTACAGCTTCGAGCAGCCGTTCGACGCGCAGCAGCAGCCGTTTGCCGCACAGCCGCAGCCGTCCGCTCCGGTGCCCGAGCAGAAGAAAAAGAGCGGCAAGGCCGGGAAGATCGTCGCGCTGCTTCTGGCCTGCGCGCTTGTGGGCGGCGGCTCCGGCTTCGGCGCGGCAGCGCTGATGCAGAAAAACGCGGCAGTCCAGCCGCAGAGCACGACGCAGACCTCCTCCGATGCGTCCGTCATGCTCGAGGCCAAGCGGCAGGCCGCAGCCCTGCAGGTCGCATCCGTTGACACCGGCAAGGTACTCACGCCGAGCGAGGTCTACGCGCAGAACGTGAACTCCACCGTCGGCATCACCACCTCCATCACCACCAACTACTTTGGCTACCAGACCACATCTGCCGCGGCCGGTTCCGGCTTCATCCTGACACAGGATGGTTATATCCTGACAAACTATCATGTCGTCGAGGGTTCCAACTCCATCACGGTCACGACCTATGACGGCACGGGCTACGACGCGACGCTCATCGGCTACGACGAGAGCAACGACATCGCCGTTCTGAAGATCGACGCGTCTGACCTGACCCCGGTGGTTCTGGGCGACTCCGATACACTGAACGTCGGCGACAGCGTCGTCGCCATCGGCAACCCGCTCGGCGAGCTGACGTTCTCGCTCACGACCGGCGTTGTCAGCGCGCTTGACCGTCCCGTCACCCTCTCCACCGGCACGACCATGAACCTCATCCAGACCGACTGCGCCATCAACTCCGGCAACTCCGGCGGCGCACTGTTCAACCTCTACGGCGAGGTCATCGGCATCACGAACGCAAAATATTCCTCTTCGGGCTCGTCCTCTGAGGCGTCCATCGACAACATCGGCTTCGCCATCCCCATCGATCAGGTCCGCTCGATCTTTGAGTCGATCATCACGAACGGCTATATCGTAAAGCCCTACATCGGCGTGACCGTCTCCGACGTGTCCTCCGAGAGCCAGAGCTACGGTCTGCCGCAGGGTGCGGCTGTCCGCTCCGTCACGGAAAACGGCCCGGCTGCCGAGGCAGGACTGCAGGAGAACGACATCATCACCGCCGTGAACGGCGAAACGATCACCGGCAGCAATGATCTGGTCAAGCTCGTCAAGGCTTCCGCCGCAGGCGATACGCTGGAGCTGACCGTCTACCGTCAGGGCCAGACCACGACGCTCACCCTGACCGTCGGCGAACAGAAGACCGACGCGCTGCCCGCCCAGACCACCGACCAGAACCAGCAGTCCCAGCAGGGCTATTATGACGGCGGCCAGTCCGGCCAGTCCGATAATCAGTTCGGCGGCTCATGGCCCTTCGGCTTTGGTTTCGGCGGTTAATACCACCCGCTTCTGACCGGTTTCTTCTCTACTCCTCCATGATTTCTTCCTTCCGGTCATAAAACGGCGGACGCTGCTTTACGCAGCGCCCGCCGTTTTGCGTGCTTTTGATTATGATTTACCGCAGCAGCTTCCAGCTGCTGCACAGGAGAAGCCAGGCGGTAAACGGGCCGAGCAAATAGATAAGCGCAGTCAGGCCGCCGCCCAGAATGAGCTGCGCGGCGCTCAGCAGCACAGCCGCTGCGGCCAGGATATAAAACGCCAGCTTCCGCTTCGACACGAGGAACCAGATCACGCAGCCGAACTGCACGACAACCAGCACGCCGACCACGATTAAACGGATCGGTTCGGCCTCAATGACCGACAGCAGCTGTCTCAGGTACTCTTCCATATAGGCCAGCTCTTCAAACTGCCCCAGGATCTCAAAATAGAAGTCCCGGAACCGGTAAACCAGCAGTGTAATGGCGAAGCTCAACAGTAAATTGCCCAGATAGATCGCGCACAGGACCAGCCAGAACGTCACATAGCCGCTGAATTTCAGCTTGCCGTCCTCCTGCCGCCAGACAGCGCCGCGCGGCTGCGGCTGGGTATCGAAGGCTGTCTCCCGCGGAAATGGATCGGCTTCCTGCTCCGGCTGCGCAGTCTCCGGCCTTCCGTAGCGCTTGACCAGCGCACCGCAGTCCGGGCAGATCAGGACGTTGTCGTCCACTTCCTTCCCGCAATTATAGCATTTCTGCACGGTATCATTTCCTCCTGCGCCTGTTTTCTTTATTCTAGCGTGAAAAAGCGCGAAAGTCAATGCGGCGTTGTTCGGAGCATTTTATGCAATGTTTTCAGCACGATTTTGCATTTACTTTCGTTTCCGCGCAGCATATAATACCAGCAGAGGCGCACAGGAGGGATGCACGGTGCGATTTACCAAGATGAACGGCGCGGGCAACGACTTTATTCTGCTCGACGCCATCGCGGAGCCGTTCGACGAAAGCGCCGCGCCCGCTCTGGCCCGCGCGCTGTGCGACCGGCGGCGGTCTGTCGGCGCGGACGGTCTGATGCTCGTGACGCGGGCGGAGGGCGATGCGGACTACCGCATGCGGTTTTACAATTCCGACGGCTCGCTCGGCGAAATGTGCGGCAACGGCGCACGGTGCATCTGCCGGTACGGCTATGCACGCGGCTATGCAGGCCCCGTACAGCGCGTGGAGACGACCGCAGGACTTGTGACCGGCTGGCGCATCACGGAGGAGCAGTACCGCATCCGGCTCAACACGCCGTCCGTTGTGGAGCTGGAAAAGCAGCTGGACGCGGACGGCAGGACATACCGGTGCAGCTACATCGAGCTTGGAAGCCCCGGCATCCCGCATCTGGCGCTGGAGGTCCCCGCGCTGGCAAAGCAGGACGAAGCCGCGCTCCGGCGGCTCGGCCGGGCGCTCCGGTACCATCCGGCGCTGCCGAAGGGCGCGAACGTCAACTTTTATGCGCTGACCGGCCCGGATGAGATCCTGGAAAAGACATACGAGCGCGGCGTAGAGGACTTTACGCTCGCCTGCGGCACAGGCACAGGCTCGGTCGCGGCGGCGCTGACGCTTCTTGGCAGGGTCAGCGGCAAAAACGTCCGCGTCCGCATGGACGGCGGTGAGCTGACGGTCGACGCGGAAGAAAAAGACGGAAGCATTGAAAACCTGTACCTGACCGGCCCGGCGGCGATGGTCTGCGCGGGCGAGATTCTGGACGAGGCAATTTTGAAGCTTGTAAAAAGGCAGGAGGAGAAAACATGAAAAAGAGTAACTTTTGGAAAAGCTACGGATTTCTGATTCTGATGCTGACCGGCATCGTCGCCGGCTGCGTCGTTGGCGCGATCTGGCCCGCAGTCATGGAAGTCGTTGACGGCGAAACGATTATTGTCGACAAGGGCGCGACCGTGCTCGAGCCGCTCGGCACGGTGTTCCTGAACCTGATGTTCTGCATCGCCGTTCCCACGGTGTTCTGCTCCATTTCGTCGTCGATCGCCAATATGCAGAGCGCCAGGCGCGCAGGCAAGATCATGGGCGTGACCATCGCGACCTTCCTCGTGACCGCCGCGATCGCCGCCGTCATCATGTACGTGACGGTGCGGCTCATCCCGCCGGTCGTGGGCGAATATGCGCTGGTCGAGGGCGAGGTCGGCGGCACGCTGGGCGTGGCCGACATGATTGTCAACTTCTTTACGAAGCCCGATTTTACCGAACTGTTCAGCCGCAGGGCCATTCTGCCGCTCATCGTCGCGGCGATCCTGTTCGGCTTCGGCATCCAGATGGCGGGCGGCGCGGAGACGAAGACCGCGAAGCTGCTCGAGGACGTCACGAACTGCATCATGAAGACGTTCAAGATCATCACCTATTACGCGCCCATCGGCTTCTTCGGCTTCTTCGCGTATCTCATCGCCTACCACGGCTCTGACCTCATCGGCGATTATGGCCGCGCGCTTGCGATCTATTATATTCTGAGTTTTGTTTATATGCTCGTCTTCTCCCCGATCTACGCCCGCTTCGGCGGCGGAAAGGGCGCGGCGAAGGTCATGTTCTCCAAGCTGTTCCGCCCGGCTGCCATGAGTTTCGGCACCTGCTCGTCCGTCGCGACGATTCCGACAAACATGGAGGTCGCGGAGGAAACGGGAATCTCCAAGGACGTATCCAATATCGTCATCCCCCTCGGCGCGACGATGCACATGGACGGCTCCGCCATGTCCGCCATCATCAAGGTCGCGTTCCTGTTCGGAATGTTCGGGCAGGACTTCACGACGGGCCGCGCAATCCTTGCGATCATCGTCGCCGTGTTCTCTTCGGTCGCCATGTCCGGCATCCCCGGCGGCGGCGGCACGGGCGAACTCGTTCTGTGCTCGATCTTCTTCCCGGATCATCTGGCCGTCGCCTTCCCCATCGCGCTGGCGCTCGGCAACCTGGTCGATCCCCCCGCGACGATGGTCAACTCTGCTGGCGATTATGTTGTCTCCTTCATCGTCTCCCGCTATGTTGACGGCAAGGACTGGCTGCAGAAGCGGCTGGCCGGAAAGAAGGAAGCGGATGCTTCCGAGCTTCGATAACGACCCGCATTTCCCGCCGGTGTGCCCCATTTTCGGGCACACCGGCGTTTGTGTCTGTTGACATCTGAATTTTTTTAGTTTTTCATGCTTTTTTCCATTCCATGCTTTTGTGCTTTTTACCGGTTCTGGGACAATTTTGCCGAATACTCGCGAAAAAAACCGGCAAAATCAATAAAAAAGCGCAATGCAGAAAATTGTTGTGGATATTCTTGACGAACCGTGATATACTGCTAATTGGTGAACAATGGCCTAACTGGAAACATGCTTCACCAGCCAGAAATTTTAATTTTTTTAGAAAGAGGTTAATATACGATGGCAGAACTGAATTTGAGCAAGTATGGCATCTCCGGCACCACCGAGATCGTCCACAATCCTTCCTACGAGATGCTCTTCGCCGAAGAGACGAAGCCCGGTCTGGAAGGCTATGAGGTCGGCCAGGTCAGTGAACTGGGTGCCGTCAACGTCATGACCGGCATCTACACCGGCCGCTCCCCCAAAGACAAGTATATCGTCGTCGACGAGAACTCCAAGGACACCGTGTGGTGGACCTCCGACGCGTACAAGAACGACAACCATCCCATGAGCGAGCAGGTCTGGAGCACCGTCAAGGAGATCGCCGTCAAAGAGCTGTGCAACAAGCGTCTGTTCGTGGTTGATGCATTCTGCGGCGCCAACAAGGACACCCGCATGGCCATCCGCTTCATCATGGAGGTCGCATGGCAGGCACACTTCGTCACCAATATGTTCATCCGCCCGACCGAGGAGGAGCTTGCAAACTTCGAGCCGGACTTCGTTGTCTACAACGCGTCCAAGGCCAAGGTCGAGAACTATAAAGAGCTGGGCCTCAACTCCGAGACCTGCGCCGCCTTCAACATCACCAGCCGTGAGCAGGTCATCATCAACACCTGGTACGGCGGCGAGATGAAGAAGGGTATGTTCTCCATGATGAACTACTATCTGCCGCTCAAGGGCATCGCTTCCATGCACTGCTCCGCCAACACCGACATGAACGGCGAGAACACCGCCATCTTCTTCGGCCTGTCCGGCACCGGCAAGACCACCCTCTCCACCGACCCGAAGCGTCTGCTCATCGGCGACGACGAGCACGGCTGGGACGACAACGGCGTGTTTAACTTCGAGGGCGGCTGCTACGCCAAGGTCATCAACCTCGACAAGGAGTCCGAGCCCGACATCTACAACGCCATCAAGCGCAACGCGCTGCTGGAGAACGTCACGCTCGACAAGGACGGCAAGATCGACTTCGCTGACAAGTCCGTCACCGAGAACACCCGCGTCTCCTACCCCATCGACCACATTGAGAAGATCGTCCGCCCGGTTTCCTCCGCACCGGCCGCAAAGAACGTCATCTTCCTGTCCGCCGACGCCTTCGGCGTTCTGCCTCCCGTCTCCATCCTGACGCCGGAGCAGACCAAGTACTACTTCCTGTCCGGCTTCACCGCGAAGCTGGCCGGCACCGAGCGCGGCATCACCGAGCCCACCCCGACCTTCTCCGCCTGCTTCGGCCAGGCCTTCCTCGAGCTGCATCCGACCAAGTACGCCGAAGAGCTCGTCAAGAAGATGGAAAAGAGCGGCGCGAAGGCGTACCTCGTCAACACCGGCTGGAACGGCACCGGCAAGCGTATCTCCATCAAGGATACCCGCGGCATCATCGACGCCATCCTGAACGGCGATATCAACAAGGCTCCGACCAAGAAGCTGCCGTACTTCGACTTTGAGATCCCCACCGAGCTGACCGGCGTCGCCACCGAGATCCTCGATCCGCGCGACACCTACGCCGATGCGGCTGACTGGGACGTCAAGGCAAAGGACCTCGCCTCCCGCTTCGTCAAGAACTTCGTCAAGTACGAAGGCAACGAAGCCGGCAAGGCGCTCGTCGCAGCTGGCCCGCAGCTCTAAGCACCAGGCATTTTTCTCCGAAGCCCGTATCAGACGCGCAAGCGGGCTTCGGACGCTTTAAGGCATTTTCTTAACAGCCGCTTGATTTTACACGCGGCCCGATATCAGGTATACTGGATGATAGCGCGAGACACGCCGCGGCAATCTCGCTGCAGCGTGTCTTTTCATTCATGTGCCTGATTCTCATAATCGATAAACGCCATACGGCGTGAAAAATGGAGGAGCACACATGAAAAAAGTTCAAATTACTGAAACTGTCCTTCGTGATGCCAACCAGTCTTTGATGGCGACCCGTCTTCCGTATTCCGATTTTGCCGAGATCCTGCCCGAAATGAACAAGGCCGGCTATTACTCCGTGGAATGCTGGGGCGGCGCAACGTTCGATTCCTGCCTGCGCTATCTGGGCGAGGATCCGTGGCAGAGACTGCGCGATATCCGCAAGGCCATGCCCGACACCAAACTGCAGATGCTGCTGCGCGGCCAGAACCTGCTCGGCTACAAGCACTACCATGACGACGTCGTCGAGAAGTTCGTCGAGCTGTCCATCAAGAACGGCATCGACATCCTGCGTATCTTCGACGCGCTGAACGACTTCCGCAACATCGCCACCGCGCTCGAGGCCACCAAGAAGTACGCCACCAAGAACACCGTCGCGTCCGGCTGCATCTCCTACACGCAGAGCCCGGTCCACACGGTTGAAAAATATGTCGAGATGTGCAAGGAGCTCAAGAACATGGGCTTCGATACCATCTGCCTGAAGGACATGGCCGGCACCATGAGCCCGTATGAGGCCGAGCACCTCATCAAGGGCATCAAGGACGCCGTCGGCGATGTCCCCCTGATCCTGCACACCCACTGCACCACTGGCATGGCCTACATGACCGTGACGAAGGCCATCGAGTCCGGCATCGACGTGATCGACTGCGCGACCTCCTGTTTCTCCAACGGCACGAGCCAGCCCTCCACCGAAACCATGTTCTACGCCCTGGGCCAGTACGGCATCGAGACGGGCCTGAACGAGGACGTCATCAACAAGGTCAACGATTACTTCAAGCCCATCAAGCAGAAGTACGTCGATTCCGGCCGCATCAGCGCCAAGTCCATGGCGACCGACGCGCAGGCGCTCGTCTACAAGGTCCCCGGCGGTATGCTCTCCAACATGATCGCGAACCTGACCGATATGAAGGCCATGGATAAGTTCGACGCAGCGCTCAAGGAGATCCCCGAGGTCCGCAAGGATCTGGGCTATCCTCCGCTGGTCACGCCGCTGTCCCAGATGGTCGGCAACCAGGCTGTTACCAACGTCCTGATGGGCGAACGCTACAAGATCGTCTCCAAGGAAGTGCAGAACTACTTCAGAGGCCAGTACGGCATCGCGCCCGCGCCCGTCTCCGAATCGCTGCAGGCCAAGATCCTCGGCGAGGGCGGCAAGCCTGTCGACTGCCGCATTGAAGACTCCAAGCGCACCGGCGAGGACTTCAAGAAGGCCAAGGAAGCACTCGGCGATCTGGCACGCTCGGAAGAGGACGTCATGAGCTACATCTGCTATCCGGATCAGGCCATGAAGTTCTTCGAGGACCGCAAGGCCAAGGAAGAAAACATCTGCACCTACGTCATCGAAGAAGCGTAAGCGAGGTGGCCTGAGATGTTTTTTGTCAATGCTGCTCTGAATGATATTTCCATTGGCACCGCGGGCCTCGTGGCCCTGCTGGGCTATGCCGTCGTGTTTATCGGTCTGATCGCGCTGATGGTCGTTGTCATGATCATGGGCAAGGTCATGTCCGCGAAGAAGACTGCGCCTGCCGCCGCTCCCGCTGCAGCAACTGCCGCTCCGACTTCTGCGCCCAAGGCTGCCCCCGCGCTTGCCACAGGCGTCGCCGGCGAATGCAAGCTCTATAACGTCGGCGACCGCGAAGCCGCTATGCTCATGGCCATCGTCGCCAACAAGCTCGGCAAGCCCCTCAATACCCTGCGCTTCAAATCGATGAAGGAGGTCATCTGATATGAAATACAAGATCACGCTCAACGGCAAAACCTATGAGGTCGAGGTCGAAGAAGGCCAGGCCATGCTCGTCGACGAGTACGAGGCATATAAGCCCGCCGCTCCCGCTCCCGCCGCAGCACCTGCGCCCGCAGCTGCTCCCGCTGCCGCTCCTGCTGCAGCGCCCGCTGCTCCCACGGCTGTCGCCGCAGGCGAAGTCGTCGCGGCTCCGATGCCCGGCAACATTCTGAAGGTCAACTGCTCCCAGGGTCAGGCCGTCAAGGCCGGCGACATTCTGGTCGTGCTCGAGGCCATGAAGATGGAAAATGAGATCCTTGCCCCGCGTGACGGCACGGTCGCACAGGTCGTGACCACCAAGGGCGCTGTTGTGGATACGGGTGCTCCGCTGGTCGTTCTGGCATAAGGAGGATCAAAGATGTTTAATGTTGGTGATACCCTGTTAAAGCTGGCGACAGAATCCGGCTTTGCGGGCTTCTTCGCAAACGGCGGCTGGCAGAACCTTGTCATGGTCGTCATCGCCTGCGTGCTGCTGTACCTCGGCATCGTCAAGGGCTTCGAGCCGCTGCTGCTCGTCGGCATCGCGTTCGGCTGCCTGCTCGCGAACGTCAGCTACTTCCCCGGTCTGGACGCGGTCAACCCCGAACTGAACGCGACCAATGCTCTGTACCACCCGGAGGTCTGGACAAACTTCCTGGACCCCAATAATGCAGCGACGTATCACAGCTACGGCTATGTCATGAAAAACGCCGGTCTGCTGGATATCTTCTACATCGGCGTCAAGGCCGGTCTGTACCCGTCCCTGATCTTCATGGGCGTCGGCGCCATGACTGACTTCGGCCCCCTGATCGCGGACCCGAAGAGCCTGCTGCTCGGCGCGGCTGCGCAGCTGGGCGTGTTCGTCGCCTTCTTCGGCGCGATCTGCCTCGGCTTCACCGGCCCTGAGGCCGCTTCCATCGGCATCATCGGCGGCGCGGACGGCCCGACGGCCATCTTCCTGACCAACAAGCTCGCCCCGCATCTGCTGGGCGCAATCGCCATCGCGGCATACTCCTACATGGCCTTGATCCCGATGATCCAGCCCCCGATCATGAAGCTCATGACCTCGGAAGCGGACCGCAAGATCAAGATGGTGCAGTCCCGCCCGGTCTCCAAGACCGAGAAGATCCTCTTCCCGATCATCGTCACCATCTTCGTCGTCCTGCTCCTGCCGTCCACGGCTCCGCTGATCGGCTGCCTGATGCTCGGCAACCTGTTCCGTGAATGCGGCTGCACCGACCGTCTGTCCGACACCGTGCAGAACGCGCTCATGAACATCGTCACGATTTTCCTCTCCACCTCCGTTGGCGCGACCATGGTTGCCTCCAACTTCCTGAAGCCCGAGACCCTGAAGATCATCTTCCTCGGCCTCGTTGCTTTCGGCATCTCCACGGCCGGCGGCCTCATCGGCGGCAACATCATGTGCAAGCTGTCCGGCAAGAAGGTCAACCCGCTGATCGGCTCGGCCGGCGTCTCCGCCGTCCCGATGGCCGCGCGTGTTTCCCAGATGGTCGGCCAGAAGGCCAACCCCTCCAACTTCCTGCTCATGCACGCCATGGGCCCGAACGTCGCGGGCGTCATCGGCTCCGCCATCGCGGCAGGCTTCCTGCTCGCCGTCTTCGGCTAAGTCCCGTTTTCCAAAAGACCGTGCTGCCCCGCAGCACGGTCTTTCATTTTCACTATTGAGAAACGACTGCCGCTGTGGTACAATATCTGCAAATAAACCGCGCTTTCCCCCGGCCTTGCGCGAAAAGGAGATAAGAAGCCATGAAATTGGGCATCGTTGGGCTTCCAAACGTTGGCAAGTCTACCTTATTTAATGCAATTACAAATGCGGGCGTTGCGGCGGACAACTATGCGTTCTGCACCATCGACCCGAATGTCGGCGTTGTGTCCGTGCCGGACAAGCGGCTCGAATGGCTGCGCGACCAGCACAACCCCAAGAAGTTCACCCCCGCTGTGATCGAATTCGTCGACATTGCGGGTCTGGTCAAGGGTGCGTCCAAAGGCGAGGGTCTGGGCAACAAGTTCCTTGCCAACATCCGCGGCTGCGACGCCATCGTCCATGTCGTGCGCTGCTTCGACGACGCAAACGTCACGCACGTTGAGGGTTCGACCGACCCGCTGCGCGACATCGACATCATCAACACCGAGCTGATCATGGCCGACCTTGAAATGATCGACCGCCGCATCGACAAGGCGCAGAAAAACGCCAAGGGCGGCGACAAGCGCTTCAACCACGAGGTCGAGGTCTTCACGGCCCTGCGCGACTATATGAACGAAGGCAATCTGGCCCGCACGTTCGAATGCTCCGAGGACGACGCCGCCATGATCGCCACCAGCGATCTGCTGACGCTCCGCAAGACGATCTATGCCGCAAACCTGAGTGAAAACGACGTGAACCAGCCCGAGGCCTGCAAGTATTTCACGCAGGTGCAGGAACTGGCCGCGAAGGAGGGCAGCGAGGTTCTGCCCATCTGCGCAAAGCTTGAGGCCGACATTGCCGAGCTTGACGACCCGGACGAGAAGGCCATGTTCATGGAAGAGCTGGGATTGCAGCAGTCCGGCCTTGACCGGCTGATCCAGTGCAGCTACGAGCTGCTGGGCCTCATCTCCTTCCTGACGGCAGGCGCAGACGAGTGCCGCGCATGGACCATCAAAAAGGGCACGAAGGCCCCGCAGGCCGCCGGTAAGATCCATTCCGACTTTGAACGCGGCTTCATTCGCGCCGAGGTCATCGCCTTCGACGATCTCAAGGCCTGCGGCACGCTGGCCAATGCGAAGGCAAAGGGCCTGTTGCGCAGCGAGGGCAAGGAATACATCATGCACGACGGCGACGTCGTGAACTTCCTGTTCAACGTGTAAGCGGCAGACCGCAGCAGCACCCCAACGGCTTCCCCCTCCGGGGAAGCCGTTTAAAATATGCCCGCACTTGTCGATTTTCCACAATTCCGCAGATCCGGGACGGAATTTCTTTTTACAGTATTGGTTCTTTACATTAGCGAATCAGTATGGTAAATTATTAGCACGATAAACAATCCACTACCCGATCTTAAACTTTCAGGAGGAACAAAAAATGAAAAAGATGACCGCTCTGCTGCTGGCTGCGCTGATGGTTCTGTCCATGGCGGCCTGCGCGTCCAAGCCCGCCGAGACTGCCGAATCCGATCTTGCCTACGTTCAGGACAAGGGAACGCTCGTCGTCGGCATTACCGATTTTGCCCCGATGGACTATCAGAACGAATCCGGCGAATGGGTCGGCTTCGACGCCGATCTGGCCAAGGCCTTTGCCGAGTCCCTCGGCGTCAAGGTGGAATTCGTCGAGATCGTCTGGGACAACAAGGTTCTGGAGCTCGACAGCAAGACCATCGACTGCGTCTGGAACGGCATGACGCTCACGTCCGAGGTCACAAGCGCCATGGCGTGCTCCAACGCCTACTGCAACAACGCGCAGGTCGTGATCGTCCCGGCTGATAAGGCCGCCGACTATCAGACCGTCGAATCCGTCAAGGATCTGACCTTCGCCGCCGAAGCCGGCTCCGCCGGTGAGGCTGAGCTGAACGCCCTCGGCTACAGCGTCACGCCCGTCTCCGCCCAGTCCGACGCGCTGATGGAGGTCGCCGCCGGGACGTCCGACGCCGCCGTCATCGACTCCCTCATGGCTGCCGCCATGGTCGGCGAAGGCACGGGCTACGCGAACCTCACTTACACCTGCGGCCTCAACTCCGAAGAGTACGGCGTCGGCTTCCGCAAGGGCTCCGACCTCGTCCAGAAGCTGAACGATTTCTTCAAGGCCAGCTATGCCGACAGCTCCATGCTGAAGATCGCAGAGACTTACGGCGTACAGGCTGCCGTCATCGAACAGAAGTGATTGACACAGCGCTGCTTTTCCAGTAAGATAGACAACGGTTTCCCCGGCGGAGCTGCCGCCGGGGAAACCGCCGTGTCCAGACTAACGACAGGCGGTACATACCATGACGACTTTTTCCGAACAGTTCCCCATTGTCTTTCAGGCGCTGAATATTGGCTTTTTACAGACGCTCAAGCTGTTTTTCGTGACGCTCATCGGCGCGATCCCGCTGGGTCTGATCATTTCCTTCGGCTCTATGAGCAACTGGGCGCCGCTTGGCTTTCTGCGCCCGCTTCTTAAAAATCTGCCGAAAAACACGAAGCTGACGTGGTGGCAGCGGTTCCAGATCTGGTGCTATGTGGACTTCAAGCCCATCCGCATTATCGTCCGCTTCATCATCTGGGTCGTGCGCGGCACGCCGCTGATGCTCCAGCTGCTGGTGTTCTATTATTTTCCCGGCCTTGTGCTGGGCAAAAACATCTGGGGCGGCGGCGAAGCCGGGCGCTTCCTCGCGTCCTCCATCGCGTTCATTTTCAATTACGCGTGCTATTTCTCCGAGATCTTCCGCGGCGGCATCCAGGGCGTTCCCAAGGGCCAGCAGGAGGCCGGGCAGGTGCTCGGCATGACGAACCGGCAGATCTTCTTCAAAGTCACGCTTCTGCAGATGGTCAAGCGTATTGTCCCGCCCATGTCCAACGAGATCATCACGCTGGTCAAGGACACGTCCCTGTCCCGCATCATCGCCCTGCAGGAGATCATCTGGGCCGGTCAGGCGTTTTTGAAGGGCTCACAGGGCATTTCCGGCGCGATCTGGCCGCTGTTCTTCACGGGCATTTACTATCTGCTCTTCTCCGGCGTTTTGCAGCTGCTGCTTGACGGGCTGGAGAAGAAGCTGGACTATTTCAAGGCGTAAGGAGGCGGCGATATGTCTGTTCTGGAAGTCAGAAATCTGAAAAAAAGCTTCGGTAAGGACACCGTCGTCCTCAAGGGCGTCGATTTTTCGCTTGAAAAGGGCGAGACGGTCGCCATCATCGGCTCGTCCGGCAGCGGCAAGACGACGCTGCTGCGCTGCCTCAATTTCCTGACCGTCCCCGACGAGGGACAGATCGTGGTGAACGACGAAACGCTCTTCGACGACGCCGACCCCAATACGCAGAAGGAGCGTGAAATTCGCCGCAAGCGGCTGCACTTCGGCCTTGTGTTCCAGAATTTCAATCTGTTCCCGCAGTATACGGCCCGGCAGAACGTCATGCTGGCAAGCGAGCTGCTGGCAAAGGAGCAGCCGGATTACAAGGCGCAGAAAAAGCTGCTCCACGCGCAGATCGCCGCCCGGGCTGAGGAGCTTCTGACGCAGGTGGGGCTGAAGGAAAAGATGGATCTCTATCCGCACCAGCTCTCCGGCGGCCAGCAGCAGCGCGTGGCCATCGCGCGGGCGCTGGCCCTGCAGCCGGATATCCTCTGCTTTGACGAGCCGACCTCGGCGCTCGACCCTGAGCTGACCGGCGAGGTGCTGAAGGTCATCCGTTCGCTTTCCGAGCAGCATATGACGATGATCATCGTCACGCACGAAATGGCGTTCGCCCGCGACGTCGCCAACCGCGTGATCTTCATGGACGGCGGCGTGATCGTCGAGCAGGGCCCGGCACGCGATGTGATCGAAAACCCGCAGGCTGAGCGCACAAAGCAGTTCCTCGCCCGCTACCGGGAGAACCAGTAACCGGCACGCTATCAGGGATTTTATATGCGCAGATACCGTGAAACACAAGATGTTGTGTTTCACGGTATTATTTGTTTTCGATATCCACAAAATATAGAGACAAGCCCTTGACATCGGACACAATATCCAGTATAGTTATGACTGCGCCGCACGGGATGTGCTGCACGCAAAGCCTGTCCCCGCGCGTTTTTTACGCGCGCACAAATAGAAAGCGAGGAACCAGCATGAAGATCATTAAACGAAACGGCTCGGAGGCGACGTTCGATATCGTCAAGATCATCGCAGCCGTGACCAAGGCCAATAACGTCGTCTCGGAGGACGAGCGGCTGACGCCGATGCAGATCCGCCGCATCGCCGAGAGCGTGGAAAACAGCTGCCTGTCCATGAACCGCGCGCTGTCCGTCGAGGAAATTCAGGATCTGGTCGAAAATCAGATCATGGCCCACGGCGCATTTGAGGTCGCCAAGAACTACATCACCTACCGCTATACCCGCACGCTTGTGCGCAAGTCCAACACGACGGACGAGAAGATCCTGTCCCTGATCGAGTCGAACAACGAGGAGGTCAAGCAGGAGAATTCCAACAAGAACCCCACCGTCAACGCCGTCCAGCGCGACTATATGGCAGGTGAGGTGTCGAAGGACCTGACGGCCCGCGTGCTGCTGCCGCAGGACATCGTCGACGCGCACAACGAGGGCATCATCCACTTCCACGACGCGGATTATTTCGCCCAGCATATGCACAACTGCGATCTGGTCAATCTGGAGGATATGCTGCAGAACGGCACGGTCATTTCCGGCACGCTGATTGAAAAGCCGCACAGCTTCTCCACGGCCTGCAACATTGCGACCCAGATCATCGCGCAGATCGCCTCGAACCAGTATGGCGGCCAGTCCATTTCCCTGACACACCTGGCCCCGTTTGTCGATATTTCCCGGCAGAAGATCCGCCGCTCCGTGCTCGAAGAGATCAAGTCCTTCGGCGTGCAGCCCTCGGAGGAGGCCATCACCAACGTCGTCGAGACGCGTCTGCGCGACGAGATCCGCCGCGGCGTGCAGACCATCCAGTATCAGGTCGTCACGCTCATGACCACCAACGGGCAGGCCCCGTTCATCACCGTCTTCATGTACCTCGGCGAGGCCAGAACCGAGCAGGAGCGCAAAGACCTTGCCATCATCATCGAAGAAACGCTCCGCCAGCGCATCGAGGGCGTCAAGAACGAAAAGGGCGTGTGGATCACCCCGGCCTTCCCGAAGCTCATCTATGTGCTCGAAGAGGATAATATCACAGAGGACAGCCCCTATTGGGAGCTGACGAAGCTGGCGGCCCGCTGCACAGCCAAGCGGATGGTTCCGGATTATATCTCGGAGAAAAAGATGCGCGAGCTGAAGCTCTCCAAAGGCGAAACGCCGGGCCACGGCGACGTGTACACCTGCATGGGCTGCCGCAGCTTCCTGACGCCCGACCGCTCCGGCACCGGCTGGAACAATGTCGCAAACGCCGGCAACTATGAACCGGGCAAGCCCAAATATTACGGCCGCTTCAATCAGGGCGTCGTGACGATCAATCTGGTCGACATCGCGCTGTCGTCCGGCGGCGGACTGGATAAGTTCTGGAAGATCTTTGACGACCGGCTCGACCTGTGCTACCGCGCGCTCATGTGCCGCCACAACCGGCTCAAGGGGACGCTGTCCGACGCCGCGCCGATCCTCTGGCAGTACGGCGCGCTGGCCCGCCTCAAAAAGGGCGAACCCATCGACAAGCTGCTCTACGGCGGATATTCGACAATTTCCCTCGGCTACGCGGGACTTTATGAGTGCGTCAAGTACATGACCGGCAAGTCCCACACCGACCCGGCCGCCACGCCGTTCGCGCTCGATATCATGCACCACCTCAACGACGCGTGCGCCAAGTGGAAGGCCGAGACGGACATCGATTTCTCGCTCTACGGCACGCCGCTGGAATCCACGACGTATAAATTCGCCAAGTGCCTGCAAAAGCGCTTCGGCATCGTCCCCGGTATCACGGATAAGAACTATATTACAAATTCCTATCACATCCATGTGACCGAACATATCAACGCCTTTGATAAGCTGGCCTTTGAGTCGCAGTTCCAGGCGCTCTCCCCCGGCGGCGCGATCAGCTATGTCGAGGTCCCGAATATGCAGCAGAATCTCGACGCCGTGCTGGAGGTCATGAAGTTCATCTATGACCACATTATGTACGCCGAGCTCAACACGAAGTCCGACTACTGTCAGGTCTGCGGCTATGACGGCGAGATCGAGATCAAGGAGGACGAGGACGGCAAGCTCATCTGGGTCTGCCCGCAGTGCGGCAACACCGACCAGTCCAAGATGAACGTCGCCCGCCGCACCTGCGGCTATATCGGCACGCAATACTGGAACCAGGGCCGCACCCAGGAGATCCGCGACCGCGTGCTGCATCTGTAATTCTGAAATTCGATCTGCAATAAGACATTTTCGTTAAAAAACAGCCCTGCCTGGCACCTTTGCAGTGTCAAGCAGGGCTGTTTTCTGAAATATGTGTGCAGCATCGGCTGCTGTGCCGCCTCCGGGGCATCCTGTTATTTTGTCAGGTATCGGTGCAGCAGGACGGCGACCTCAGCACGGTTCGCGCCGGTCTGGGGGTTCAGCTTCGCGCCGCTTCCCTTGAGATAGCCGCAGCCGACAGCCCAGCGCATCGCATCGACAGCGTAGGCGCTGACATCGGAGGCGTCCGTATAGCTGCGCAGGCTTGCGGACACGGCGGGTTTTCCGGAAAGCCGGTAGAGAATGGAGGCCAGCTGCTCGCGCGTGACGGCCTGCTTCATGCAGAATTCCGTCTCGCTCACGCCGCCCGCAACGCCGTTTTTCCAGGCCCAGACGACCGCGTCATAGGCGTAATCCGATTCCGAAACGTCCGTGAACGGGAGGCTTCCTCCGGAAACGGCGGGAGAACCGGCACTCCGGTACAGAATCAAAATCAGATCGCCGCGCGTCATGCTGCCGCGCCAGTTGAAGGTCGACGCGTCTGCGCCCTGAATCAGCCCGTAGCCGTTCATGAAATCAACGGCGTCCGCCGCCCATGCGCACGTCCCGGCGTTCACATCCGAGAAGACGGCGGAGAACTGCTTCGACGTGACACGGACGGTCAGCTCACCCGTGCCGAGCTGCGTGCCGCCGCTGTCATAGGCGGTATAGACGAGCTTCAGCTGCGAGGCGCAGTCTGCTGCCGGGAGGAAGTAGAGCGCGTCCAGAAGCGGCTCCGATTTCCCGTCGTCCGTCGGATAGAACCGGTCCTCCGGATAGCGGACGGCGGTATACGCGCTGCCCGCCACGCTGCGGAAGTCCTTCAGCAGCCGTCCCGCGCTCGTCTCCGGCTGCTGGAAGCTGACGCAGACCGCATCCGGATATTGCTGCGCGATACGACCGGCGGCGTCCAGCGTCTTCAAGAACGCGCCGGATGCCGTGACGGTGCTGTCTCCGGAGACGGTGACGACGGCGCTGCCCTCGCAGCGCGTTCCGGCGGTGCCGACGGCGGTGAAGGGGATGCAGACGGTATACCGTGTGCGGTACGAGCCGGTCAGATACGCCGCCGTGTCGAGATCGAGCTGGGAAAAGCTCGCCTGATAATAGCACGCGTCCGTATCGGCCAGCGCCTGTCCGTCCTCCGCAGCCGTATAAAGCGCGCCGAACATGGACGTGCTGCCGGAGGCGCTCAGGTCGTAGCTCCTGCCGCCCGTCTCAGCCGTCGCGCGGGACACCGCAAACAGCACATAGTCCAGCGTTTCGCCGGGCTTGCCCCGACCGGAAAATGCCTTGCTGAAATCAGCCTCGGAAAAGCGGACGCTGCCGCCGAAGCCGGCTGCGTACTCCACGCTGAGGCCCGGCACGGAAGCCGCGGCCGGCGTGATCGTGATAAACGCACCGGAGGCGGAATATGTTTTCCCCCCGACCGTCACGCTGACGCTCAGCGGCAGCTGCACGGCAGAGCCGGTCACGCCGCCCGCTTTGGTCAGCAGCTCAAGGCTCGACGAGGAAGAGCCTGCGTTCAGCGCCGTCGTGACGGGCTTGTCCGCGTCCTCGCCCCGGAACGCGGCAACTCCCTCGCGGTACGCCTGCCACGTGATGACGGCCCCGCCGCCAAGATATTCGCTCCATTCGCCGTCCGTCTCGCTCCGGCTGTAGACCGTGGCGGAAACCGTCGCGGAGCCGCCCGCCGTTACAACGGTGGGGACAGCGCTGACGGCGATCCTGTATGTATCCGCGCCGCCATCCGCCAGCGCAGCCGGAGCCAGCGCAGCCAGCACCGCGCATACCACCAGCAGCGCGGAGATCCGTTTCCAAACCCGTTTCATATCGTGACACCTCTTTCCGCAGCCGAGTGCCGCAGTGTTTGTTTTCTGCTTCCAGTTTACCGTATCTTTTCGGAATTGCAACACTTTTGTAAATAATTCAGGATTTCTTCACAACTTGCCGCCGCACAATACGCCCCCTCCATGAACAGCGGCGCAATCGCCGTCGGACATAGAGGGGGCGTACCGTTACCGTCCCCGGTGCTTTTCCTTTCGCTTCTGCTGTCTGCGGTCAAATTTCAGCTGCTTTTCCGCGTCCCGCTGTTCGCGGGTGCGCGTTTTCCGTTCCTGCTTCTGCTCCTCCCGCTGCAGCTGCAATGCCTGCTGCGCCTTTGTCCCCACGCCGCAGCTGGAGGAAGCCCTTCGGATCTCCCGCTGCATACGCTTCGGATTTGCCGCATCCTGCCTGACAGCCGCTGCGACAGCCGGACCGAATCGGAGCCGCGCGTATTTTTTTCAGCACATACGAAAGCACGTCATAGTCCTTCGGTTCTGCGCCGAAGGTGATCTTGCAGACCGAGAGCGTCCCGCCCTCGAACCGCTCGAACACCCCGACCCAGAACGGCGCCTCAAAAAATACCGTCAGCCTTGTCAGATCACTGTCCATCACAAAACCCTCCTGATTGTATGGTACACAGGAACGGACGACCCGGAGGGGAGGGTTACTTACCTGCGCCGAAGTGCAGATGGCTGGGCTACCTACCAGCTCTGGCGGGTGAAGGCCCGCGTTGCGTTTTTATCCTGTGCGCGGCAGCCGCGCCTGCGCCCGCCGTCTGCATTCATATTACCAGAAAGCCGCCGGTAAATCCAGTCCCGCAAAAAATCCGCGCTGTCCGCCGCCGGAATCCATGTTTCAGAACAGATTTTACAATTTCACTTGCAGCCGTTCCCTTCTTCAGGATGCTGCACAAATTCACAAGTCCTCATTGTACAGGCCAATCCCCCGCAGGATGAATAGTCTGCGGGGGAATTTTTTGTGGAAACTGACAGTTTTAACAAACGCGTGTACTTTTTCTTGATTTCTTTTGACAGTTGTGCTACACTGTCAAATGTAAGAGGACACCAACAATCAAAAAAACGCCCGGAGTATTGAGCATGGGGACAAGCGGACGAATCGTGCCGCGTGTTTGCTGTGCTTTTTTTGCATCTGGCAAGAGCCAGAATATGGAGGGAGGCGGAATGAAATTTGGAACAACGACTTTATGAAGCCCTGCAGCGCAACCCCATTATCGCCGCTGTGCGCGACGACGAGGGGCTGGCGCAGTGCCTGCGCACCGATATCCAGACCGTATTCGTGCTTTACGGCGATATCTGCAATATCTCTGAGATCGTCCGGCAGATCAAGGACGCCGGAAAGATCGCCATCGTCCACGCCGATCTGATCAGCGGTCTGGCTGCGAAGGAGATCTCCGTCGATTTTCTCCGCCGCAGCACGCAGGCGGACGGCGTGATCTCCACCCGCGCGAACATGATCCAGCGGGCAAAGGAACTGAATATGATCGCGATCCTGCGGGTCTTTCTGATCGATTCCATGGCGCTCGATTCGGCGCTGAGCGCGAAGAATCTCAAGCCGGACGCCATCGACATCCTGCCCGGGCTGATGCCGTCGATGCTGCGCAAGGTGCGGCAGCTGACGGGGCTGCCGATCCTGACGGGCGGACTCATCACGGAAAAGAAAGAGGTCATGCAGGCGCTCGAGGCGGGCGCGCTCGCCATTTCCAGTACGGCCCCCGCCGTATGGCAGATGTGAGGAGGAACCGCATATGTGCACCGATACAAAGGGCAGGATCGCCGAGGCTGTTGAACAGATGCTGCAGACAAGGCCGGTCTGCAAGATCACGGTGCAGCGCGTGATGGAGCAGGCGCAGATGAAGCGGCAGAGCTTCTATTACCACTATCAGGATATCTACAGCGTGCTGGAATGGATCGTGGAGACGGAGCTGTGCGCCCCGCTGCAGTATGACGGCGCACAGGCCCCCGGCGAATGGTGTTTGCAGGCGCTGACACTCCTGCGGGAAAAGCAACAGCTGATGCGCAAGATCTCGCAGGCACTTGGTCAGGATACGATGTATCGGATTACAGAAAGAATCATTCGTCCGCAGCTTGCCCGGCTCTTGCCGGATCCGGACGCGGTAGACAGCGCGACGCACTCCCTCGCGTTGGATATGCTCTGTCAGGCCGCGTTCTGCACCGTCGACAGTCTCGTCGCTCGGCGGACGCCGCTCGACGTGGAAGCGTTTATGCACCAGCTTCAGGCGCTGTTCCTGACCGTGCAGCAGATTTGATTCTTTATTTTTGAAGCCCTTCTATTCTCTGGCTTTGCGCATAGAATGTTGTGTGCATATACGCTATAAATCAATCGATAGAATTTTATTTTTTGTTGATTTTGACATTATTCCAAGCTTGTCTAATGACAGCGGCACAGGTTTCCTGTATACTGACAGTTAGAAGATACCACCATAGAGTGATTCATTTTAATCTGCAAGAAAGATAAGGAGGACGTATTCATGGCAAAATACATCATGGCCCTGGACGCCGGCACGACTTCCAATCGCTGCATTCTCTTCAATGAGAGCGGCGAAATGTGCAGCGTCTCGCAGCGCGAATTCCCCCAATACTTTCCGAAGCCCGGCTGGGTCGAGCACGACGCAAATGAGATCTGGGCTACGCAGCTTGGCGTAGCCGTCGAGGCCATGCAGAAGATCGGCGCAACTGCCGCCGACATCGCGGCCATCGGCATCACCAACCAGCGCGAAACCGCCATCGTCTGGGATAAGGTCACAGGCGAGCCCATCCACCACGCTATCGTCTGGCAGTGCCGCCGCACGAGCGAATACTGCGACAGCCTGAAGGCCAAGGGCCTGACGGACAGCTTCCGGGCCAAGACCGGCCTCGTCATCGACGCCTATTTCTCCGGCACGAAGGTACACTGGCTGCTTGAAAATGTCCCCGGCGCACGCGAGCGCGCAGAGCGCGGCGAGCTGCTGTTCGGCACAGTCGAAACGTGGCTCATCTGGAAGCTGACGGGCGGCAAGGTCCATGTCACCGACTACTCCAACGCCTCCCGCACGATGCTCTTCAACATCAACACACTGCAGTGGGACGATGAGATCCTGAAGGAGCTGAACATCCCCAGATGCATGCTCCCGACCCCGATGCCGTCCAGCTGCATCTACGGCGAGACAGACCCGGCGCTGCTCGGCGGCCCGATCAAGATCGCGGGCGCTGCGGGCGACCAGCAGTCGGCTCTGTTCGGCCAGGCCTGCTATCATCCCGGCGAAGCCAAGAACACCTACGGCACCGGCGCGTTCCTGCTGATGAACACCGGTGAAAAGCCCGTCTTCTCCAAGAACGGCCTCGTCACCACCATCGCGTGGGGCCTGAACGGCAAGGTCGAATACGCGCTCGAAGGCTCCGTCTTCGTTGCGGGCGCCGCGATCCAGTGGCTGCGCGACGAGCTGAAGATCATCGAGTCCGCGCCTGACTCCGAATACTATGCCGGCAAGGTCAAGGACACCAACGGCTGCTATGTCGTCCCGGCGTTCACCGGCCTCGGCGCACCGCACTGGGATCAATACGCACGCGGCACCATCGTCGGCATCACCCGCGGCGTCAACAAGAACCACATCATCCGTGCAACAATGGAGTCCCTTGCCTATCAGGTCAACGATATCCTTGTCGCCATGCAGGCCGATTCCGGCATCAAGCTGGCCGCGCTGAACGTTGACGGCGGCGCGTCTGCCAACAACCTGCTGATGCAGATGCAGTCCGATATTTCCGGCGCTCCGGTCCAGCGTCCGACCTGTGTCGAGACGACCGCGATGGGCGCTGCGTATCTGGCTGGTCTTGCCGTCGGCTACTGGGCCAGCAAGGAGGACGTCGTCCGCAACCGCGCCATTGACCGTGTATTCCATCCGGAGATCACCGCAGAAGAGCGCGCAGCCAAGGTAAAGGGCTGGAGCAAAGCTGTCAAGTGCTCCTACGGCTGGGCGAAGGACGAATAAAAAAGCTTTTTCAGGAGAAGAAACGGAAAACAACCAAATATTGATGTATGACAGGGAGGAGTATTCATGTTCTTAAAGTACTTATGTGAGTTCCTTGGCACAATGATGCTGATCCTGCTCGGCGACGGCGTCGTTGCAAACGTGACCCTCAACAAGTCCGGCATGAAGGGCGCAGGCTCTATCCAGATCACCATTGCATGGGGCCTTGCGGTCATGGTTCCCGCGTTCATCTTCGGCAAAGCCTCCGGTGCGAGCTTCAACCCCGCGCTGACCATCGCACTGGCAGCCGGCGGTATGTTCGACTGGGCGCTGGTTCCCGGCTACGTCATTGCGCAGATCCTCGGCGGTATCGTCGGCGGCGTTCTGGTCTACATTCTCTTCAAGGATCACTTTGACGCGACGGAAGATCCCGGCACCAAGCTCGGCGTCTTCTCCACCGGCCCATCCATCCCCAACACTGTCCGCAACATCGTGCAGGAGGCCATTGCGACCTTCGTTCTGGTCTTCGCCATCTGCGGTCTGAACCAGGTTCCGGAGCTCAACGACGGCGTTGGCAAGCTCCTGGTCTTCGGCATCATCGTGTCCATCGGTATGTCCCTCGGCGGTCTGACCGGCTATGCGCTGAACCCGGCGCGTGACCTTGGCCCGCGTATCGCGCACGCCATTCTCCCCATCAAGGGCAAGGGCTCCAGCAACTTCAAGTACGGCCTGATCGTCCCCATCTTTGGGCCCATCATCGGTGGTCTTCTCGCCGTCCTGCTGTACAACGTCATCCCCTGGGCTGCTGTGTAAGTACTGCCCACGCATCTGAATATACTCTGCTCTAAGTGAATGTGTCGGGCAGTCCAACCCTCCCACCGGAAGGCTTATTTGGGCTGCCCGACTTTCTTTGGCAGATGAAGGAGGAATCTTTTTGTACGACATCATCATTATCGGCGCAGGCGTTACCGGCTGCGCGGTCGCGCGGTACCTGTCCCGCTATGAGGGACGGATGCTGGTGCTGGAAAAGGCAGAGGATGTGTGCTGCGGCACCTCCAAGGCCAACAGCGCCATTGTCCACGCAGGGTTCGACGCCGCGCACGGAAGCCTGATGGCAAAAATGAATCTCGAAGGCAATCTCATGATGCCGCAGCTTGCGAAGGATCTTGATTTTGCGTTCAAAATGAACGGCTCGCTTGTTGTGTGTATGTCCGAGGAGGACCTGCCGAAGCTGCGCGCGCTGTATGAAAACGGCGTAAAAAACGGCGTAAAGGAGCTGGAGATCGTAGACGCGAAGCGTCTGCACGAGCTGGAGCCGAACGTGTCGAAAAACGCCGTCGCCGCGCTCTGGGCGCCGACCGGCGGCATTGTCTGCCCGTTCAATCTGACCATTGCGCTGGCAGAGAATGCCTTTGACAACGGCGTGGAGTTCCAGTTCAATACCGAGGTCACCGGCTTTACATGGAACGACGGCTATTGGACCATCCACACCAACCACGGCGAGTTTGAAACGCGCTATGTCATCAACGCCGCAGGCGTCTATTCGGACGTGCTGCACAACATGGTCTCGACCCGCAAGCTGCACATCACGCCGCGCCGCGGCGATTACTGCCTGCTGGACAAGAGCACCGGCGATTTCGTTTCACACACCATCTTCCAGCTGCCCGGCAAACTCGGCAAGGGCGTTCTGGTCAGCCCGACTGTCCACGGCAACACCATCGTCGGCCCGACGGCGATCGACATCGAAGACCGCGAGGGCACGAACACCACCGCCGAGGGTCTGAACGATTTGATCGAAAAAGCGGGCGCAACGGTCGAGAACCTCCCTATCCGCCAGACCATCACGAGCTTCGCAGGTCTGCGCGCGCATGAGGATCACCACGAATTCGTCATCGGCGAGGCTGAGGGCGCGCAGCAGTTCATCGACTGCGCGGGCATCGAATCGCCCGGTCTGACCTCCTCCCCCGCCATCGGCCTGCACGTGTCGGAGCTGATGCGCGATCTGATGGGCCTGCGGGAAAAGGAGCACTTCATCGCCACGCGCAGGGGCGTGCTCGACCCGAAGACGCTCTCCAAAGAGGACTATCAGAAGCTCATCCACGAAAAGCCCGCCTACGGCCAGATCATCTGCCGCTGCGAGCAGGTCACGGAGGGTGAAATCCTCGACGCCATCCACCGCCCCCTCGGTGCGAAGAGCCTCGACGGCGTCAAGCGCCGCACCCGTGCGGGCATGGGCCGCTGCCAGGCGGGCTTCTGCAGCCCGCGCGTGATGGAGATCCTGGCACGTGAGCTGCACGTTGATCAGAGTGAGATCACCAAATGCGGCGGCGCGTCCCGGCTGATCGTCGGCACAAACAAGGACAAGCTTGAGGAGGTGCAGGACAAATGAAATATGACATTGTCGTCATCGGCGGCGGCCCCGCCGGTCTGTCGGCGGCTATCGCGGCATATGACGCAGGCTGCCAGAGCATCCTGATCCTTGAGCGCGACGTGCAGTTGGGCGGCATTCTGAACCAGTGCATCCACAACGGCTTCGGCCTGCACACCTTCGGCGAAGAGCTGACCGGCCCGGAATACGCTGCGCGTTACATCACGCAGGCGCTTGAACGCAAGATCGAATATAAACTCAACACGATGGTACTGTCCATCAGCGCAGATAAGCATATTACGGCGGTCAACCGCGAGGAAGGACTGATCGAGATCGACGCACGCGCGATCATCCTGACCATGGGCTGCCGGGAAAGAAGCCGCGGCGCGCTGAACATCCCCGGCTACCGCCCGGCGGGCATTTATTCCGCCGGTACGGCGCAGCGGCTCGTCAACATGGAGGGCTTCATGCCCGGCCGCAGGGTCGTCATTCTCGGCAGCGGCGACATTGGCCTCATTATGGCGCGGCGCATGACGCTTGAGGGCGCGAAGGTGCTGGTCGTAGCAGAGCTGCTGCCGTATTCCGGCGGTCTGAAGCGCAACATTGTCCAGTGTCTGAACGACTTCGGCATTCCCCTCAAGCTCAGCCACACCGTTGTGAACATTGAGGGCAAGGAGCGTGTTTCCGGCATCACGATCGCGGAGGTCGGCCCCGACCGCAAGCCCATCCCCGGCACGGAGATTCACTATGACTGCGACACGCTGCTGCTGTCCTGCGGTCTGATCCCGGAAAACGAGCTTTCGCGCGGCATGGGCGTGGATATTTCCCCGGTCACGAACGGCCCCGTCGTCGACGAGAGCCTGCAGACGAGCATTCCTGGCGTTTTCGCCGCCGGCAACGTGCTGCACGTGCACGATCTGGTCGACTACGTTTCTGAGGAGGCTGCGGCGGCAGGCCGCGCCGCCGTGCGCTATCTTGCGCAGGGCGAAACCACAGAGCGCCATGAGATCCCCGTCACGTTTGAGGGCGGCATCCGCTACACCGTCCCGGCGAGCATCGACCCGAAGCTGGTCGCGGACGATCTGGTGCTCCGCTTCCGCGTTGGCGGCGTGATGAAAAAGCGCGTAGTAAAGCTGCTGCTGGACGGCGACGCGGTGCTCACGCGCAGGCGGCCCGTCATGGCCCCCGGTGAGATGGAGGAGCTGAAGCTCACGAAGGATATGCTGGACGCACATCCCGGTCTGACGCGCATTCATATCACAGTGGAGGAGGCATAACGATGGAAAAACGAGAACTGACCTGCATCGGCTGCCCGCTCGGCTGTTCGATCACCGTCACGCTGGAAAACGGCGAGATCAAAGATGTTGCCGGGTACACCTGCAAGCGCGGTCATGATTACGCGAGAAAGGAAGTCACGAACCCGACGCGCATCGTCACGAGCACCGTCCGTCTGACCGGCAGCGCGACCGGCGCAGCCGTCGTCAGCTGCAAGACGGCGCAGGACATCCCGAAGGGCAAGATCTTCGAGATCGTCGCGGCGCTCCGTCAGGTCACGGCGCACGCGCCCGTGAAGATCGGCGACGTGCTGCTGACAAACGCCGCCGGAACGGGCGTCGATATCGTTGCGACGAAAAATGTACAGTAATTAGGAATGAAGTGCAGAGAAAGTTCACAAATCCTTTCGGATTCGTTCACAGTTCCGACATGATTGGCCGGTATACTCATACTCGTAAGCAAGCCAATCTTTTCTTTCCTCTCTTCTCTTTCTTCTTTCTTTTCTACACCAACAGAACCGGCCTGCCGCACACGCGGCAGGCCGGTTCTGTTTCGTCTGTCAGATTCATTATGAGGCGTTTGCAGCAGGCAACTGCAAACCCGAAAACCTTTCGGCGAATTCGTACCGCGCCGCGTAGGGGCCGGCGACTCTGTCGGCCCGATAAATGTTGCGGATTTGCCGAAGATTCCCGAGAAAACGCTGCATTCTGCGGGCGGACAGAGGCGTCCGCCCCTACAAGAATCGCAGCAGTTCAATCATATCCCGCACTCAGGTCTGGTGCCCGCGGGGTGCGAGAAGGCTTTTGCCGCAGTGCGGGCAGGTCTCGCCGTCGCTGCGGCCGAGGCGTTCGCCGCAGAAGGGGCAGCGCCAGCACAGCAGCCAGACGGCTGCGTAACCGATGGCGAACAGCGCCGTAAACAGAAAATACACCGGCTTGGACACGCCGCAGCCAATAAGAAAGCTGGCCAGCGTCAGCGCGAGCAGCGTGAACAGCAGAACCTTGATCGTTTTCAGATTCATAGAGAAGCCTCCTCTTCTTCATCCGAACCGCAAAGCTTTCCGTTTCCTTCTGTCTATATTATAGCACTCTGTCCCGGATCCGTATACGGCCTGAGGGAAAATTTGTGCAATATTTCTATTGCGCGTCAATGCGCTCCTTCAGGTCGTTCAGGTAGACCCAACGCTCTGTTTTCGCGTCCAGCTCTGCCGTCAGGCGCTCCTGCTCGGCCGTGAGCGCCTGCAGGCGGACATAGTCGCTGCCGCAGGACTCCTGCTCCTGCCGGCACGCAGACAGCTGCGCATCCAGCTCCGCGATCACGCTGTCGATGGTGTCAAATTCCCGCTGCTCGTTGTAGGAGAATTTCAGCTTCTTCTCGCGCGGACGTTCCGGGGCGGGCTTTCCCTGCTTTTCAGGCTTCTTTTCCTCCGGCGGCGTCCGCTTGCGCGCCCAGTCGGACCAGTTGCCGGTAAACACGTCGACGCGGCCCTCCGGGCGCACCTCGAAGATGGTATCCGCCAGCTTATCAAGGAAAAAGCGGTCGTGCGAGACGGCGATGATGGGGCCGGGGAAGCTTTGCAGATAGTCCTCCAGAATGGAAAGCGTCGTAATGTCCAGATCGTTCGTCGGCTCGTCAAGCAGCAGCACGTTGGGGGCCGCCATGAGGATGGACAGCAGATAGAGTCTCCGCCGCTCGCCGCCGGACAGACGACCGATGGTGGTCTGCTGCAGATCAGGCGGGAACAGGAAGCGTTCCAGCATGGTCTTGGCGGAGAATGTGCCCTCGTCCGTTTTTACCTGCGCGGCGACGCTATAAATGAAGTCGTATACGCGCTGGTTCAGATCCAGCTCCCGGCCCTCCTGCGAAAAATGACCGATCTTGACCGTTTCGCCCAGCTCGACCGTGCCGCTGTCCGGCGGAAGCTCGCCCGCGAGCACGCGCAGGAGCGTCGATTTGCCCGCGCCGTTTCGGCCCACGATGCCGATGCGGTCGCTGCGCAGAAGGCCATAGGAAAAATCACGGAAGATCGTCCGCCCGTCATAGCCCTTGGAGATGTGCTCCAGTGTGATGATCTTTTTGCCGAGACGGCTCGAAGCCGCCGAGAGCTGCACTGTGCTGTCGCGCTCAGGGGCCTTCTGGTCCTTCAGCTCCTCATAGCGCTGAATGCGCTCCTTGCTCTTCGTGCTCCGGGCCTGACAGCCACGCAGGATCCATTCGCGCTCGACACGCAGGATGGACTGCCGCTTGCGCTCGGACGCCTCCGCCATCTGCGCGCGCTGCTCCCGCAGCTCAAGATAACGGGAGTAATTGGCTTCATAGTGGTAAAGCTTTCCGCGCGAAAGCTCCGTGATGTGGTTCACGACGCGCTCCAAAAAATACCGGTCGTGCGTGACCATGACCAGCCCGCCCCGGAATTTTTTCAGCCAGTCCTCCAGCCACTGCACCATTTCGGTATCCAGATGGTTCGTCGGCTCGTCGAGCACCAGCACGTCCGCCGGGTGGATGAGCGCTGCGCACAAGGCCGCACGGCGGCGTTCGCCGCCCGAAAGCGTGCCGATCCGCCGGTCGGTGTCCGCAAGACCGAGCTGCGTCAGCATACGCTTGGCCTCGTATTCGTTCAGCTGCCGGAATTCCGGCGGCATACTGGCAAAGACCTGCTCCAGAACGGTCAGCTCATCTCGCATATCCGGATTCTGTGCAAGCACGCTGACCTGCAAATTCGGCTTGCGGGCGATCGTCCCGCCGTCCGGCTGGAGCTTTCCGGCCAGAACCTTCAAAAATGTCGACTTTCCGGTGCCGTTGATGCCGATCACGCCGGTCTTGTCGCCCTCGTTCAGATAAAAATCCACATCGTCCAGCAGCTGACGGCTGCCGAAATTGATGGAAAGATGCTCTGCGGATATCAGCATAAATTTCCTCCTGCAAGGGGTTTCTGCGTCTATTCTATCACAGTCTTCGCCGGAAATCACGCGCTTCTTGCATTTTTGCCGGGCTTCTGGTATCATGGGGGTGAAAAGCATGGAATCGAGGTGAGTTTCCAATGAATTCCGTGAAATTACTGGCGCTTGATCTGGACGGCACACTGCTGAACTCCCAAAAGGAGCTGACGCCGCGCACCCGCGATGCGCTCTATGCCGCGGCAGAGGCAGGCGTCGAAATCGTGCCGACCACGGGCCGCTTCTTTACCGGTATGCCGGAGGTCATTCAGAAGCTGCCGTTTCTGCACTACGCCATCACCATCAACGGCGCGCAGGTCTATGATATCCGTGAGAATAAAGCCGTCAGCACGGCGGAAATTCCACTGGAGACGGCGCTGCGGGTTCTGGACTATCTCGACGGCTTCCCCGTGATCTACGACTGCTATCAGGACAACTGGGGCTGGATGACGCGCAGTATGCAGGAAACCGCCGCCGCGTTTATCCCGTTCGAGCACGCCCTGCGCATGGTGCGTGAGCTGCGCACGCCGATTGACGAGCTCAAGGCCTATCTGCGGGAGCAGAACCGGGGCGTTCAGAAATTACAGCTGTTCACACCGGACGATGCGCTGCGCAGACAGCTGCTCAAAGACCTCACAGAGCGCTTCGGCACGCTGAGTGTCAGCACGGCCATGCCCTGCAACATTGAGATCAACGACGCGCACGCCAACAAGGGCGAGGCCATTGCGAGTCTGACAGCCTACCTCGGCCTGCCGATGGCGGCAACGATGGCGATCGGCGATGGGCTGAACGACAGGAGCATGATCAAAATGGCCGGGATCGGCGTGGCGATGGCGAACGCGTACCCGGAAATTCTGGCGCTTGCCGATGAAGTAACAGCCTCCTGCGACGAGGATGGCGCGGCGCTTGCCATCGAGCGGCACTGCGTACCGGGAAGGACGTAACGGAAATGGTCGACTGCCACATTCATATGGTGCTGGACGGCGTAAACTGGAAGGACGCCATCGCCCGGCATAAAGCGGCGCCGCAGGAGGCACTGATCCGGCAGACGCTGGGTCACTATCAGGCGCTGGGGTTTTCCTATCTGCGCGACGGCGGCGACCGCTGGGGCGTGTGCGATCTGGCCGCGAAGCTGGCCCCGGAATACGGCATACGCTACCGGTCGCCGGGCTTCCCGATTTATAAAACCGGACATTACGGCGGCTTTATCGGACGCGGCTTTGACGGGCTTGCCGAATACCGTGCGCTTGTTCGCGAGGCTAAAACGCGCGGCGCACACTTTATCAAGCTCATGATCTCCGGGCTGATGGATTTCAGCCAATACGGCGTGCTGACCGGCGAGCCTCTGCCGCCGGACTTGATCCGGGACATGATCGCCTGCGCGCATGACGAAGGCTTTTCCGTCATGGCCCACGCCAACGGCGACGAGGCCGTGCGCGCGGCGCTTGCGGGCGGCGTGGACTCCATCGAGCACGGCGCGTATCTCACGGATGAAACGCTTTGTCAGCTGGCAGAGTCCGGCGCTGTCTGGGTGCCGACGCTCGTGACGATCGGCAATCTCATCGGCTGCGGCCGTTTTCCGGACGAGGTTTTAACGCCGCTGCTGGCCTATCAGATGAACGCCGTAAAAAAAGCCGCCGCGCTGGGCGCAAAAATTGCCTGCGGCAGCGACGCGGGCGCGTACCGCGTCCTGCACGGGCAGGGCGGTCTGGACGAGCGCACGCTCCTGCGCCGCGCCATTGGAGAGGGTGCAGACACCGTAACCGACGCGGGAAACGCCGTAATTATGGCGCGGTTCTGAATCTGAACCTAAAAAAATATCTGTTTTTGCATCTTTTTATAGTACCAGCATTGGATATAATCAGGGTATCTTAACAAGAGAGGTACTCTGGTATGAAAAAGAGAAACGAAACCATCCGTATGCTGGTTCTGAGCGCGATGTTTGCCGCGCTGTGCTGCGTGACGACCATGCTGGTGCAGTTCCCGACCGTTGCCGGGTATACCAACATCGGCGAGGGGATGTGCCTGCTTGCCGGGCTGGTGCTCGGCCCGTGGTACGGCTTCTTTGCCGCAGGCATCGGCAGCGGTCTTGCTGATCTGCTGGCAGGCTACGCGCATTATGTTCCCGGCACGTTTATCATCAAGGGCCTTGTGGCGCTGGTGGCCGCGCTGCTGCTGCGGCCGATGCTCAAGACGGGCGAAAAGATCCCGTTCTGGCGTCTGGCGCTCATCGAGCTGCCGTCCGAGGTCATCATGGTCGCCGGATACTTCGGCTATAAGGCGCTGATCCTCGGCAAGGGCCTTGCCGCCGCCGCGTCGATCCCGAACAATCTGGTGCAGGCCGCCGTCGGCATCGTGTTGTCCGTCGTGCTCTACACCGCGCTGGCCAAGGTTCCCGAAATTCATAAGGCATTCTGGAAGGGTGAATAAATCATGTATGAAGAACTTACCGAACAGGCGAAGCAGGCCGTCACGGAGCTGCTGGACATTGCGAAGCTGAAGCCCGGCAAGCTGTTTGTCATCGGCTGCTCGTCGAGTGAAATGGTCGGCGCGCGCATCGGCAAGGGGTCGAGCCTTGAGGCCGCACAGGCCGCGTTTGCGGGCATTTATCCCGTTTTGCAGGAGCGCGGCATTGAACTTGCCGTGCAGTGCTGCGAGCACCTCAACCGCGCGCTTGTTGTTGAGCGCGATGTGGCCGAGGCGCACGGCTTTGAGATCGTCAATGCCATCCCGCAGCTGCACGCGGGCGGCTCGTTCGCCATGACGGCGTGGGCCAATTTCAAAGACCCCGTACTCGTCGAAACCATTGTTGCCGACGCGGGGCTTGATATCGGCGGCACGCTGATCGGTATGCACCTGCGCCGCGTCGCGATCCCCGTTCGCCTGTCAATCAAAAAGATCGGCGAGGCCAACATTCTCTGCGCCCGCACGCGCCCGAAATACATCGGCGGCGCCAGAGCGGTTTATCAGGACTTGTAAACAGGAAAAGCTCCTCTTGCCGACTGCAAGAGGAGCTTTTGACATTTGCAGGGGACTTGCAAAAATCCTCGGCGAATTCGGGTGCGCGTTTCTGTGGGATTTTGTTGGATTTCCCTGTTTTGATACAGAATTCTCTTTTCATCATGACGGGAACGTGCTATAATAAAATAAACCGCTGCGGGCGGTCTATGGATTTGCAAAGGAGCGAAGCATATGAAAAAATTACGTTGGGGCGTGATCGGAGCCGGCGGCATTGCGGATCGCAGGACGATCCCCGGCATGATGCTGGCCGAAAACGCGGAGCTGATCGCCGTCATGGACATCAATGCCGAGCAGGTTGAGAAAATCCGTCAGAAATACGGCGCAAAGCGCGGCTATACGAAGGAAGAGGACCTGCTGGCAGACCCGGAGGTCGACGCCGTTTATATCGCCACGCCCATCGTCCTGCACGCAAAGCAGGCCAAGCTGGCCGCAGATTACGGCAAGGATATCCTGATTGAAAAGCCGCTGGCCATGACGTCCGACGAAGGGCAGGCGGTCATCGACTACTGCGAACGCAAGGGCGTGAAGATCGCGGCGGGCTTCATGATGCGCTTCGGTTCGCACGTCATGAGCATGAAAAAGGCCATCGCCGAGGGCAAGATCGGCACGGTCGTGTCCGGCTATTCACAGTTTACGCTCTGGCTTCCGTACGAGCCCGGCAACTGGCGGCAGTGCAAGGCCAAGGCCGGCGGCGGCGCGATGATGGATCTGTCTGTTCATACCATCGACCTGATGGAGTACATCACCGGTATGCGCGTGACCGAGGTCGCGTCCATGAATGAAAAGATCGCCTTCCCCGAACCGCAGTATGACGTGGAGGACACGTCCACCATCCTCATGCGCATGGAAAACGGCGCACAGTGCGTTGTGCAGTCCAACTTCAATATCCCGGACGAAGCCTCCAAGTGGCGCGTTGAATTTTTCGGCACGAAGGGTCGTCTGCTGGGCGACACGATGATCGGCCAGATCGACGGCGGCAAGCTGAACGCCGTGTTCATTGACAAGAACGTCGCCTATTCCGCCGAGCAGACCCACGCCGACGATGTGGGCGTCGAGATTCCCGGCGACTTCGGCAATATGTACACCCGCGAGATCGAGAGCTTCTCGGACTCCATTCTCAACAATAAGCCCCTCGTCGTACCTGCGTCCGACGCCGTGCACGTCCAGCGCATCATGGAAAAGGCCTATGCCAGTGGCGAAGAGCTGAAGATCCTGAAAATTTAAGCGACTCCCAGCACATCCAGCAGCGCCCGGCACTCGCCGGGCGTCAGGATGCGCTGCGCTGTACGCGGGTCCTCCGCGGACGGCGCCCGGCTCGGGTCCGGGCGGTTTTCCAGCAGCCACTGGCGCGGCGACATTCCGAGATTTTTCTGGAAGCTCCGGTTCAGATACTTGGGGTCGGAGAAGCCGCAGGCATAGGCTGCGTCGGTCAGCGTCGTGTCGGACTGCCGCAGCAGGAGCATCGCCGCCTCCAGTCGGAGTCTGCCCAGATAATCCTGAAACGGGATATGCAGCTGCTCGCGGAACAGGTGCGACAGATACGTCTGCGTCAGCCCCTCCCGCTCCGCGATCTCGCTGAGGCGAACAGGCTCAGAATAGTGCGTCTCCAGATAGTGCAGAATGCGGTGCATCCGCTCGGCATTGCGCGTCTGCGTCATGTTTTCCGTGTCGCTCAGCACGCGGTATGGCGTTCCGCCCAGCAGGATCGCAAAGATCGCGTTGATCTGCGCCATGCAGGCGAACGGCGCTTCCGGTGTGTCGCGCAGATAATTGGAAAGCGCCAGCAGCATCGCCCGGCGCAGCGCCGGCAGCTGCTCCGGCCCCAGACAGGAGGACAGCCCCCGGCAGCCGAAGCGGATGCTGCGGATCTGCGGATAGAAGCGGGCGCAGAAGCTGTTGGAGATCTGCAGCGTCAGGAGCCTTGCAGGCGCGCCGGACGCGCACAGCTCATGGCTGCTGCCCGCGTCGAACAGCAAAATCTCGCCCGGCCCGGCCTCAAAGCTCTGCCGGTCGGTGCTGACACGGCAGCTGCCGCTCAGCACCACGCACAGCTCCAGCTCCTTATGCAGGTGCATGGGGCGGTACACCATGTCGACGATAAACATGGTGCAGTCGGCCAGCTTGGAATGGGAGATCAGCTCATATTCATTGTAAAGTTCCATTTGTTTCACCAAAAACGCATCTTTGTCGGGCATCAGGCGCATCTTCATCGGTGATAAGCCCGCCCCGTTCCTTCATAATAACAGTAACCGGAACAAAAAACAAGGGAATCCGGGCCGCACGGCCTGAAAACAGGGAGGAAGTATGAAAAAAGGCATTTGCTGCGCAGGCAATATGATCGTAGATATCACCTATCCCATCGAAACATGGCCGAAGCAGAACGAGCTGACGCACATCACCGAGGGCATCACGCGCTCCACCGGCGGCTCGGTCTGCAACACCATTACCGATCTCGCGCGGCTCGATCCCGCGCTGCCGCTCGTCGCTTCCGGCTTCGCCGGGCACGACGCAGAGGGTGATTTTGTGCTGCAGGAGATGGGGAAATACAAAAACATCGACCTGTCCATGGTCAAGCGCAGCGGCGACACCTCGTTTACCGCTGTCATGTCGAACAACCAGACAAAAGAGCGCACATTTTTCCAGTACGCGGGCGGCAGCGCCTATTACGGTGAGGACGACATCGACTGGGACAGGCTGAACGTCGATATCTTCCACATCGGCTACATTCTGCTGCTGCCGCATCTGGACGAGCCGGACGCGGAATACGGCACAAAGATGGCGAGGCTTCTGCACCGGGCGCAGCAGGCGGGCATGAAGACGTCCATCGACGTTGTTTCCGAGGCGGGCGAGCGCTTCAAGCGGCTCGTGACCCCGGCGCTCAAATACACGGACTACTGCATCATCAACGAGCTTGAGACGCAGCAGACCACGGGGGTCCTGCTGCGCGAAGAGGACGGCACGCTGCACGTGGAAAACATGAAGGCTGCGCTGCAGAAGCTCCACGAGCTGGGCGTGGCAAAATGGGCCGTTATCCACTGCCCGGAACTCGGCTGCGGCATGGACGAGGCCGGAAATTACTGCGAATTTGAAAGTCTCAAGCTCCCCAAGGGCTATATCAAGGGTACGGTCGGCGCAGGCGACGCGTTCTGCGCGGGCGTTCTGTACGCGGCGGAGACAGATATGCCGCTGCGGGAGGCGCTGAAGCTCGGCGCGTGCAGCGCGGCGGCTTCCCTGAGCGAGATCAGCGCGTCGGACGGCGTGAAAACAAAGGACGAGGTTTTGAAGCTCTATGAGCTTTACGGAAAATAAAGAAAGAGGTCAGAGTATGAAACAGGCAGTTATGTACGGCGGCGGCAACATTGGCCGCGGCTTCATCGGCGCAACGCTCAGTCAGTCCGGCTATAAGGTCACATTCATCGACGTGGCAGAGCCGGTCGTGAAGGCGCTGCAGGAAAAGGAGCAGTATCCCGTCCGCTATGTGTCCAGCGAAGGACATGAGGACGTCGTGATCGAGCACGTGACCGCGGTCAACGGCAACGATCAGGAAGCGGCCTCCGAGGCCATCGCAAACTGCGATATCATGGCGACGGCGGTCGGCGCGAGAATTCTCAGGTTCATCGTCGGCAACATCGTCGCGGGTCTCAGAAAGCGCTGGGCACGGGACGACCGCCCGCTCAACATCATCATCTGCGAAAACCTGATGGACGCAAACAAGGTCATGGAAGGGATGCTGAAGGACCTGCTGACCGACGAGGAAAAGAAGCACTTTGATGAAAAGGTCGGTCTGGTCGAGGCCTCCATTGGCCGCATGGTGCCCGTGCAGACCGAGGAGATGAAGGACGGCGATCCGATGCGCGTCTGTGTCGAGCGCTACGGTTTCCTGCCGGTCGACAAGGCCGCGTTCAAGGGTGAAATTCCGGAGATCACGAACATGGTGCCGTTTGAGCCGTTTGATTTTTATATTAAGCGCAAGCTGTACGTCCACAACATGGGCCACGCGACCTGCGCGTATCTGGGCGGCTACGAGGGCCGGAAATATATTTATCAGTCCATCGACGATCCTGAAATTCTGAACATCGTGCAGAACGCCATGCTGGAAAGCGCGCTGGCGCTGCATAAAAAGTACGGCGTCGAGCTGGATGGCCTGATGCTGCACATCACCGATCTGCTGGGCCGCTTCCGCAATGCCGCCCTGAAGGACACCTGCAAGCGCGTCGGCGGCGACCCGACGCGGAAGCTCGGCGCAGCCGACCGGCTGATCGGTTCGAGCCTGCTGTGCCTCGAGCAGGGTGTGAAGCCCGCGTATATCGCCGTCGGCGCAGCCGGTGCGGTGTACCGCTATCTGAACGAGGCGGGCATCGAGCAGTCGAAGGAAGAAGCGGCAAAGGTTCTGAAGGACGTCTCCGGGCTGGAGGCCGATTCGGAGCTGGCCGGGATGATCCTCGATCTGTACGCATACTTCCTTGAGGGCGAACCCGTCTCGGCCCTCCGCCGCGCCGCGCAGGCCGCAAAGACCGCCAGCCTTGGCAAGATCATTTGATCGCCCCTCTCCCCCGCTGAAATCATGAAAAAAGCCTTCCCCTTTCATCATGCACACGGCATGAGAAGGGGAAGGCTTTTTGATTTGGATCCAGGCCGCTTCTTACGCCTCCGTAGAGAACGACGCGACCTCCTTGAGTTCCTTGTCGATCAGAACGACCGTTTTCTCGCTTGTGACGAAGGCAAGATTCTTTCCGACAGGGATCACGCGGGGCGAATAGGCCGAGGTGGAGCGCAGCGTATATGGCAGCTTGAACTCCTTTGTCACGATCAGCGGGTCGTTCAGCGATCTGAGCTCCGCGTTTCCATTCTCGTCACAGACGAAAATCTGATCGTTCCAGACCGCAGCTTCCGTCTTGCCGTTTTCGAGCGTATATGCGGTACCGCTGTTCAGCTTATAGATACACAGCTTCTTTTTCCCGTCTTCCTTCACGGTATAAAACAGGTCGATTGTAAAATGAAGTTGGGCGGGAACATATAAAACTGGATGCAGATCCACAGCATCAGCGTCACGCCGAACAGCCCGCCGAGCGTGACGCCCGCACGCTTTTCAGCCGGCAGCAGTCCGGCTGCGGTCAGATTGGTCAGGCCGTTGACAATCAGCAGCGCCCAGCCGGAGAACGTCAGATCCCGGAACAGCACGTCCGCAAACGGCAGCACCTGAAAATACAGGAGCATCGCGTCCATGCCCAGCGCCCGGCCGCTCGGGTCGAGCAGCATCCCGACCGCGCCTGCGGCCGCTCCGACGCCGATGAACAGCGTCCAGAACAGCAGCATGCGCCGGGCCATCCGGGATCTTGAGCGTGTCTGCATATGCGTCTTGTCCATACCGGCTTACAGCTCCGAGAGCATATAGAGCATCTTTGCGACCTCTGCACGCGTGACCTTGCCGGTGGGGTTCAGCTTGCCCTTTGAACCGCTGATGATCTTCTGCTGGGCCATCTGCGCAAGCGCGGTTTTCGCCCAGTCGGCGATCTTGCCGCTGTCAGAGAAGGCGGAGAGCGTGTTGAGGTCGGCCTCGGGGAAGTCCTTTGTGCGTGAGAGGATCGTCATGGCCTCCTGCCGGGAGATCGTCGCGCCGGGCTTGGCCAGAAGCTGGCCGTTTGTCTTCGAGCCCGTGAGATAGCCGAGCGAGTACGCCGCCTGCATCGCGGATTTTGCCCAATCGGCAATCGAGCTGCTGTCGGCAAACGGGAGCGAAACGCTCTGATACGCGCTCAGATCCGTGCCGAGATAGCGCATCATGGCAACGATGAACTCCTGCCGCGTCATGCTGGCGTCGGGGCGGTAATAGAGCTTGCCGTCCTTCGTGGAGCCCTGCAGCGTGCCCGCGTAATAGAGATCGGTGATATAGCTCTCGGCCCAGTGGCCCTTCGTGTCCGCGAACGGCTGCGAGGAGCCGACCGTGACCTTGAGCGAGAACGACGTTTCGCCGTAGGAGGCGGTAATCGTGCCGGTCAGATCCGTGCCGGTTTTTGCGGCGGTGAAAACGCCGCTTTCGTCGATTGCACCGATCTCGCCCGTCACGGCCCATTCAAAGCTTTCATCAGCGGAATAGACCTGATTGCCGTAGTACCAGGCCGTAGCCGTCAGGTCTGTTTTGCTGCCGCCCGCAATATGCAGCGCGGTCAGGGGGGTGTTTTTGCCCTCCTGCTTGATGGTGATGGAGGTCGGCGCGGCGGGGATCTCAAACGTCGCGCTTGCGCGCAGGCTGCCCGCCGCCGCGGTGACGGTCGCCGCGCCTCTCGCGCCGGGCTCGACCGTGACGGTGCTGCCGGAAGTCTGCGTGACGTTCGTGCCGCCGAAGGTCACGCTCGTCGGGACTGCCGCCGCCATATAGCTGCTGTCAGCGGCCTTGATCGTCATGGTGAGCTTCGCGCCGGGCAGCGCGTAGCCGCCGAAGGGATACAGATACAGCTTCGAGGCCGCGCCCGCGTCCTGCTTCTGGCGGACAAGGAAGATGAAGTTCGCGCATTCGCGCAGCTTTCCGTCCGACGGCACATTCGCCGTCGCGCCAGAGGCGTAGCCGGGATAGGTGACGCCTGCGGCGGTCGAGCCGCCGCCGTCGAGATTCAGGGCCGTCCGGCAGCCGAGCGCAAGCATCCGCTCGGCCAGCTGCGCAAGCGTCAGACCATCGGAATTGCCCGCCTCGTCGCAGGTATACAGAATGAGTGAGCCGTCGTTTGTCACGCCGATGGCCGTGCGGGCGGCCATTTTCTTCGCGGAATCGAGTGTAAAGTCCGTGCAGACCTGCCCGTTTTCAACCAGCATATCACCGCCGCCTGCGGCGGAGGTCACATTCTCCCAGCCGGAGGCGCAGGTGACCTGAAGCGTCATCTGCTGGCCCATGACCATGCCCTTGAGCGCGGCAAGTGCGCTTTTATAGGCGGTGTCGTTCGCAATGGCAAGCAGGAAGCCGTCTTCCGGGATGGAGCAGGACTTCGTATCCTCCACCATGCCGACGACCTCGACGGTCAGCGACTGCCCCAGGCGCAGCTCCGCCGCGCGGGAGCCGACCGGACGGACGATGACATGATAGCCCTCAATGGTATTCTTGGTGCGGGTGTCGTAGTCCTGCGAATACAGGAGCACGCCGTTCTGCACCGTCATGGCCTTGTTATAGTTGAGCACCAGCGGCGCATCCGCGCCGTAGTCCAGCGTGACGGCGACGGTCGGGTCGCCGATGAGCGCGGAGCCATCGGCCAGAAAGCCCACCGCGTTGGCAGAGCCGCCGGAGCGCAGGATGCTGTTCGTGACGACGATGCCGTAGGGAATGCCGGTCGCCCGGTCAAAGAACGAACCGTTGATCCCCGCGACCATGCTGTAGCCCTGCTCCTCAAGCGTCTTGATGGTCTTGTTCATGGGGCTGGTGCCGTAGAGCGTCGAGCCGAAGGCGACGACGGGCCGCACCTGCGCCTCTTTTTTATAGGTAAAGATATTCTCATGCAGATTCGTCTGCTTGCCGGAATCGGAGGTAACGGCCTGCGTGCTGTATGTATAGACGGTCCCGTCCGCAACGTTCAAAGAGCGGCTCCCGACAGGCTCCGCCGCAGCCAGCACCGGCACGGCCAGCAGCGCCAGCGTCAGCACCGACGCGGCGATCCGCTTCAGCTTGTTTTTCATGATCTGTGGCTCCTTTCGAGGGAAAATGAGAGTAAAAAGGGGATACGCATTATGTTAACATGAAGTGCGAAAAAAGTAAAGAGCGCGCGCGGGAGAAATATTTTCTGCGCTGCGCATGATCAGCTCCATAGTCACAGCCGTTCCCGGCGAAGGAGCGCAAACCCCTTGCGCCGCAGGCACTCTACCGCGGGTAGACCGGGCGTTCGGACTTGTAGAGCGAAACTGGCGATTTTTGAATAGCATTTTGCGGCGCGGCGCGGTATAATATGCAGCAGAAATCAAGAACCGGAGGTCACACATGGAAAAACGTTTTCAAATCGTCACCGACTCCTCCTGCGATCTGCCGCAGGCACTGGCGGACGAGCTCGATCTTGCCGTCCTGCCGCTGCACGTTCTGATCGGGGAACATACATACGCCAACTATCTCGACGGCCGTGAGATCGGCTTCAGGGAATTTTACGACAAGCTCCGCGACGGCGAACGCGCCACCACGAGCGCCGTCAACGTCTCGGAGTTCACTGCCGTCATGGAGGAAAAGCTGAAGGCGGGCCTTGATGTCCTCTTCATCGGCTTCTCCTCCGGTCTGAGCACGACGTACCAGTCCGGCGCGATCGCCTGCGGCGAGCTGCGGGAAAAATACCCGGAGCGGAAGCTCATCGCCATCGACTCGCTCTGCGCGTCTCTGGGCGAGGGCCTGCTTTTGTATCTGGCCGCGAAGAAGCAGCAGTCCGGCGCGTCCATGGACGAGGTCGCAGACTACGTCCGCGAGACGATCCCACATCTTTGCCACTGGTTCACAGTCAACGACCTGATGTTCTTAAAGCGCGGTGGACGCGTCGACGCGGCGACGGCCCTTGTCGGCACGGTTCTGCAGATCAAGCCCGTCATGCACACCGACGACGCCGGAACGCTCAAGAACGTCACCAAGGCCAGAGGCCGCAAGGCTGCGCTCAAGGCCCTTGCGCAGAAGCTGGCCGACACGGCCATCAACCCGGCAGAGCAGACCGTCTTCATCTGCCACGGCGACTGCATTGAGGACGCAGAGTACACTGCCGAACAGATCCGCGCCCTGACCCCGGTCAAGGATATCATCATCAACTATGTCGGCCCCGTCATCGGCGCCCACACCGGCCCCGGCGTCATTTCCGTCTTCTTCGTCGGCACCCACCGGTAACGATACAGACGCATTGCGGCTCCCCGGACACATCCGGGGAGCCGCGTTTTTCATATCAATGAAGCTTCTATGGATCAGTCCTTCAGCGCCTCTAATGCGCCGAGCAGGAAGCGCCAGGTGCGCTGGACGGAGGAGATGGACATTTTTTCGCGCGTGGTATGGATATCGACCAGATCCGGGCCGAAGGATACGCAGTCAAGGCCGGGGAGCTGGCCCGCGAATAGGCCGCATTCCAGCCCCGCGTGGATGGCTTCGATTTTCGGGGTCTTGCCGGTCTGCTGCGTGTAGACGGCGGCGAGCTTGTCGCGCAGCGGAGATTCACGCCGGTATTCCCACGCGGGATAGGCCCCCGTCACATGAAGCGAACCGCCCAGCAGCTGTGACAGCGCGTCGATGCGGGCAAGCAGCATCTGCTTCTGCGACGAAACCGAGCTTCTGACCGAGCTGACCGCCGTCAGAACGCTGTCCGTCACATGGAAAATGCCGAGATTGCAGGACGTCTGCACCAGCCCCGGGATGTCCATGCTCATGGCCGCGATGCCGTTCGGCACAAGCAGCAGGAAGCGGACAACACGCAGCGTCGCTTCCTCCGTCAGCGCCTGATCGCAGGCGTGGGCAGGCTCCAGCGCGACGGTCACACCGGGGTCGGCTGCGGCGTATTCCTTCCGGAAGTCCGCTTCGCAGGCCGCCGCGATCTCACGCGCGGCAGGCATATCCTCCTCCCGCAGGGCCAGAACGGCCTCGGCCGCATTCGGAATGGCGTTGTCCTTCAGACCGCCCGCGGCGGAAACGAGCCGGAAGGAAAGCTTGCACTGCACCGCGTTCAGCACGCGGCCCAGCAGGAGATTCGCGTTTGCGCGGCCCTTGTCGATCTCCTGACCGGAATGGCCGCCGATGAGGCCGGAGACGGTCAGCCGCGCGCAGGCCAGCGCGCAGGGGGCGCTCGTCAGGCCAATGGAGACGTTGGCGCTTGCGCCGCCGGCACAGCTGACGGTGAAGATGCCCTCGTCCTCGGAGTCGACGTTCAGCATACGGCGGGCGGAGAGCTGCGAAAAATCAAGGCCCTGCGCGCCCTCCATGCCGATCTCCTCGTCGACGGTAAACACGACCTCAAGCGCCGGGTGCGCAATTTCGCTGCTGTCCAGCACGGCCAGCGCCATGGCGACGGCAATGCCGTCGTCGCCGCCGAGCGTCGTGCCGTTCGCCGAGACATAGTCGCCCTCGACGCGCAGGTCGAGCGCGTCCTTTGTGAAGTCGATGGGGCTTTCCGGCGTTTTTTCCGCAACCATGTCGAGATGGCCCTGTAAAATGACGGCGGGCGCAGCTTCGTAGCCTGCTGTGGCGGGCTTTTTGATGATGACGTTGTTGAGTGCGTCCTGATACACCCACAGACCGCGTTCCTTTGCAAAGGCGACGCAGTAGTCGCTGATGGCCTTCGTGTTGCGCGAGCCGTGCGGGATACGGGTCAGATCCTCGAAGAAATGAAAGACCGCTTTCGGTTCCAGAGTTTCCAGTACACGGGACATGATGATCGTTCCTTTCCGTTTATAAGCTTGATATGGTTATTCCGGCAGCTTTTCAAAGTCCTCCGCGCCGTGCTTGCACAGCGGGCAGATAAAATCGGCGGGGAGCGTTTCGCCCTCGTAGACATAGCCGCAGATCTTGCAGACCCAGCCGGTCTGCTTTTTGAGCGCCGACGGCTTGGGCTTGACGTTTGCAAAGTAGAAGCTGTAGGTCATGGACGGCGCGTTGGAGAGCACGCGGGCCTCGGTCACGTCGGCAATGAACAGCGTGTGCGTGCCGAGATCGATCTCCTGCGTGACCTTGCCGCTGACAAAGGCGTTGGTGGAGTACGGCAGGTAATACACGCCGTTCGTCGCGCGGGCCATACCCTTTACATCCGCGAACTTGTCCACGTCGCGGCCGGACTGGAAGCCGTAGTGCTGGAACAGGCCGAACGGCGCGTCGGTCGAGAGCATGGACAGATTGAACACGCCCGTCTTGCGGATCATGTCATGCGTGAAATTCGCCTTGTTGACGGCGATGGAGATGCGCTTGGGTGTGTCGGTGAGCTGCGCGGCGGTGTTGATGATGCAGCCGTTGTCCTTTTTCCCGTCGCGGGCCGTCAGGACGAACAGGCCGTAGGAGAACGAGAAGAACGCGTTCTTTTCAACCGGCGCGTCGGCCTTGTGCTCTGCCGGGACGGGCTTCGGCATGGAATCGAAGATAGCCTGCGCCATGGTCTCGACGTCCGCCAGCTGGGATTCCTTGAGCGTCGATTTGATCGTGACTGTCTCATCGAGGATCGTGCAGTTCTTGAGCTTCTGGAACTCCGCGCGCATCAGCCCTGCCGCCGTCGGGGCCCAGGAGCCGTTTTCCATCAGGGCGATGGTGCGGTTCTGGAGATTGTGATGGACGATATCGTGCACCAGATTCTCCATCGTTACGAACATCCCCGCATTGTACGTCGTGGAGATAAAGACCAGATGGCTGGCCCGGAAGCACTCGGAGAGGATATAGCTTGGGTGCGTGACGGACACGTCGTACATCTGCACATTGCGCACGCCGAGGTCGGACAGCTTCGCGGCCAACACATTCGCCGCGTTTTCCGTGCCGCCGTAGACGGAGGCGTAGGCGATGACGACCGCGTCGTCCTCCGGGGTATAGGTCGCCCAGTGGATATATTTGTCGAGGAACCACGCGATATCTTTGCGCCAGACCGGGCCGTGCAGCGGGCAGATCATCTCGATCTCCAGCCCGGCGGCCTTTTTCAGCAGCGCCTGCACCTGCGTGCCGTATTTGCCGACGATGTTGGTATAGTACCGGCGGGCGTCGGCGAGCCATTCCGTGCGGAAATTCACCTCATCCGCATACAGATTGCCGTTCAGTGCGCCGAAGGTGCCGAAGGCATCGGCAGAGTAGAGCGTTTTCGTGGCCGTGTCATAGGACACCATGACCTCCGGCCAGTGCACCATCGGGGCCATGACGAAGGCAAAGGTGTGTCTGCCGGTCGTGAGCGTGTCCATCTCCTTGACGAGCTGCACGCGGCTGTCCAGATCGAACGCGAAGAAGTTCTGCATCATCGTGCGCGTCTTGGCGTTGCAGACGATGGCTACTTCCGGGTGACGCAGGACAAGCTCGCCGATGGTCGCGGCGTGGTCGGGCTCCATGTGCTGCACGATGAGATAGTCGAGCTTCCGGCCGGAGAGCACATGGTCGACGTTTTCAAAGAACAGGCCGCTGACAGACTTATCCACAGTGTCGATCAGGACGGTCTTCTCGTCCAGCAGCAGATAGGAGTTGTAGCTCACGCCGTTCGTGAGCGGGTAGGCGTTTTCAAACAGATTCAGCCGCCGCTCGCTTGCGCCGACCCAGTAGAGATCCTCGGTCATTTTCTTGACACAGTACATAAATCGGATTCCTTTCAAATATAATAATAATTTCTATTATCACAATAACACGGGACGCGCAAAAAATCCAGAGGAATTTGCGAGGTTTCCGCGATTATTTTCCCTTGTTCTGCCGCCGCAGACGGTTCAGGTGGCGCTCAAAATAGCCCTGCGAGATAAAGCGGGCCAGAACGTACTGGTCGAACAGCGGTACAGAGCAGGAATAAAAGCCGAGCGTCTGCCGGTACTGCTCCATCAGGCGCTCCGGCAGCACCATATAACCCATACGCATGGATGGGGCCAGCGAATGCGAAAACGTGTTCACGTAGATCACACATCCGCGCCGGTCCATGGAATAGAGCGTCTGCAGCGGCTTTTTGTTTTCGGAAAACTCCGAATCGAAATCGTCCTCGATCAAAATCGCGTTCCGCTCCGCCGCCCAGGAAAGATAGTCGCTGCGCTTGGCCGCTGACGTGGTGATGCCGGTGGGGAAGCTGTGAAACGGCGTGATGTGCAGGACGGACGCGCGTGCGTTTTGCAGCGCGCCGGCGCGGATGCCGTCTTCGCCCATGGGCAGCAGCTCACAGACCGCGCCGTTGGCCGCGTAGACCTGCCGGACCTTTTCATAGCCGGGGTCTTCCAGCCCATATACGCGCTCCCGGCCCAGCAGCTGCACGATCAGACCGTAGAGATATTCCGCTCCGGAGCCGATGACGATGCAGTCCGGCTGGGCCAGCATCCCGCGGTAGCGCAGCAGATATTCCGCGATCGCGTTGCGCAGTTCCGCACAGCCGTAATGCGGCGGCTTTTCCAGCAGCCGCGTACCGCAGTCGGCGATGACCTCGCGCATGAGCCGGGTCAGCGCGGAATACCGGAAGCCGTAGCCCGCAGGCTCCTGCGCGGCAGGCGCGTCCGCGGGGAGCATACGCAGGCGCGTCTGCGGCTGCGTGTTCTGCGGCAGGCGGGAGATGGCGCTGACATAATAGCCGCTGCGCGGCTTCGCTGTGAGATAGCCCTCGTCCACGAGCTGCTCATACGCGCCGGAGACGGTCGCGAGGCTGATATGCAGATGCTCCGCCAGCGCCCGCTTCGACGGCAGCTTCTGCCCCGGCGGAAGCTCGGCCCGCAGGATATCCTCGCGGATGCAGGTATAGAGCCGGTAATATTTCGGCTGATCGCCCGCTTGCAGATCGTAGGTCAGCATACGCTTACCATTTGTTTTCGACCTTCTCGGCAAAGCCGAAGAAGTCGCGCACGGGCAGGACCGTTCCGTCGTCAAGCGTGATGCGGCCCGTGAAATGACCAAAGACCTGATGCTGATCGGACAGCACAACGCCTGCGCTCATGAACGCGCTGCGGTCGAGCACCGGTGTAAAATTCATATAGAACCGGTTGTCGTCGCTCGTGAAGACCCAGGGCTTCATGAAGTCCTCAAAGCCGTCTTCATCCATGGGAATTTCAAACTTGACCTCGCCCAGCTTGTGGATTTTTCCGTCGTAGAACAGCACGTTCTCCGTCGCGGCGCTGGTGTTGCCGAAACCGTAGCCGATGTTCCAGCCGAAGGGTGCGCCATCCAGCTCACCGGAGGCGCTGCCCCAGTACCACGTGTTGTGATACGTCCACACGCCGCGGCCCCAGTCGAGCACAGCGAAGAATTTGTCCTTCGTCAGCTCGTACCGGCGGCTGCCCAGCTCGATCCAGCCCTCGGCGCGCATACAGTTGATCTTCTGGTTGTAATAGAAATGTCCGGGCTTGTCAAAGGGCGTGGCGATGACCATGCTCTCGGCCGGCTCGTCGGTGAGCTTGACAATGCCCTCGATCGGCTCCTTGTCCAGAAATTTGTCCATGTGGAACGAGAGCATCCGCGCCCCGTCCTCGTGATAGAAGGCCAGGGCATAGCCGCTCCTTGAAATTTCCGACGCGCCCTCCGCGCTCGATTCCGGCAGCTGCGTCCGGCCCAGCGGCAGCGCACGCATACGGCTCGCCGTCTTCTCCCATTTGCCGTCAAAGTCCAGGAAGGAAACGGAGTCGAGGCCCATATAGCCGTTGTCCGCGATGGTCAGCGCCAGACCGATATGGCCGTCGGTGATGAGATAGTAATCCCATTCCTTGACGCGCATCGCGCCGGCTTTGATGTCCGCGCGCCGGTAGACCGGGAGCAGGGAACGCGCCCAGCCGGGTTCGAGCAGATTGCCGTCGCTGCCGAGCAGCGGGCCGGAAGTGGTGATCTCATGCTGCTGTCTCATTGGATAGCCTCCTGTGATGTATATTTTTCCAGAAACGCTGCCAGCGCCGCCTGCACGCGCGGGCGGTCGACCAGATAGCTGTAGCCGTGCCTTGCCCCGTCGACGAGGATTAGTTGCTTTTCAGACGCACAGACGTCATAGGCGGCCTGCGACATGGCGCAGGGGACGAAGGTGTCCGCTGTGCCGTGGATGAACAGAATGGGGCGCTTCGTTTTCGATACCGCGTCCAGCGTGGACGCTTCTTTGATGGAAAAGCCCGCGAACACACGCGTGCAGACGTCCATCAGTCCCAGCAGCGGCCCCGCCGGGAGCCATTTTACGTGCGCCCGCAGAACGCTTCGCATGATCGCCTCCGGCGAGGAGAAGCCGCAGTCGGCAATCACACCCCGGACAGACGGCGGAAGTTCCAGCGCGGAGGCCAGCAGAACCGTCGTCGCGCCCATCGAAAGCCCGCCTAGAAACAGCGGGTGCTCCGGGCCAAAGTGCATGGCCGCGTACTGTGCCCATGTTGCGGCGTCCCGGCGTTCGTGAATGCCGAAGGTGATGTATACCCCCTCCGACTGCCCGTGTGCACGCTCGTCGACGGCGAGTAAATTATATCCGAGCGAATAGTAATAGGGAAGGACAATGGAAAAATCGATGATCCAGCTCGACCGGTAGCCGTGGAACAGAAGAATCGTGCCCTTCGCGCCGGGCTGCTGCAATAGCTGCCCGTGCAGGCGCAGTCCGTCATAGGCCGGCAGAAAGATATCCTCCGCGTCCCGCATCAGCGTGATACCCGCGAGAATTTCCTCCGTCTGGTCCTCCCTGCCCCATTGGGCGATGACCGCGGGCTTTGTAAAATCCGGGACTGGGCTGCGGCGGCAGGCAAACAGGAACAGACCCAGCGCCAGCAGAACGACCGCCAGCAAAACGGCCAGAACGATCATAGCCGCCGTCATGCCGCGTTCCCCTTCCTTCCGAGCTTTGCGAAGAACGGGAACGTAAGCGGCCAGACAATGCCCGCAAACAGGACAAGCAGGAAATACCGCACAAAGCTTTCCGCCTGCGACCCGGCAAAGAGGGACACCAGCAGCGGCTTCAGCCCCGCCTTGATGCCGAGCATCAGCGCAAGGCCCAGCACCAGCTTCAAGACCTGTCCCCAGAACGGCGCGCGCACGTCAAAATGCAGCTTTTTCTCGTCGGCAATGTACACGATCAGAAAGCCCAGCAGCGCGCCCAGCATGGTGTACGCGTTTTTGAGGCCGTGCGTGATATTGGAAAGGTCCTCGCTGCCCTCCGGCCAGTCGCACCGGGCGAGGGACGAGGCGTAGATCAGATATCCGCCGCACAGCACCGCCACGCCAAGTAAAAGCCACGGCACTGTCTTTTTTGCGGCAGATTCTGTCCGGAACGCCGGATAGAGCGCCGCAGCCAGCGCCAGCGCCGTCAGGAAGGCCACGCCGACATCCAGCGGCGTGTGAACGCCCAGGTACATCCGCGAAAACGGCACCAGAACCATCAACACGATACAGACAATACGCACCCACGTTTCCTTCCGGCTCGCGAAGATCGAGGCCGTCGTGCCGACGATATTCTGCGTGTGGCCGGAGGGGAAGGAATAGCCCGTCGCGTCCGCGCGGGCGGCTTCGACGATCTGAAAGTCCGGATCGAGCACCCACGGGCGCGGAATGCGGAAGGCCAGCTTCAGAAACTGGTTGCAGACCGTGCCGAGCGCACCGACCAGAAAGACATAATAGCCCTGCCGCTTGTCAACGCACCAGAAGATCAGCAGCGCCGCCGCCATGAACGCGATCTCCGAGCCGAAATAGGTCAGACCCGAGAAAAACGTGTCCAGCGCTCCGCAGCGTCCCGCCGCGAGAAGCCGCAAAAAATCCATACCGGAACCTCCTGAATTGAGATACAGAATCAGTATACCACCAAACGCCGGATTTGCCAAGCATCTTGCATTTTCAGATAAATATAGTATGATATAAGAAAAGCAACGAAAGGTGTGCGAACCATGTTTTCTAATGAAGAACGAATGATCTACGCCAAGCGCCAGCTGGTCGAGGTGATCTGTCAGCTTCGCTTCCCGGAGATCCTGTCCATCGACGCAAGCGAACCTGCCGCGTTTCAGGACCGCATCCGCCGGGAATATCCGCAGTATGAAAAGAAGATCGAGCAGCTGCCGCCGCAGATGGTGAACGGCAAGCCCGTCCCGCAGGGAACGGTCAACAACTATCAGTTCGTCTCTGCCGAGGGGCAGTGGAAAATCAGTCTCACCAAGGGCTTTATCGCCCTTTCGACCTACGGCTATACCCGCTGGGAGGAATTTGCCCAGCGGCTCGACCGCATTCTCGCCGTGTTTATTGAGACATATCATCCCTCGTGGTTCACCCGCGTGGGTCTGCGGTATGTTAACGCCTTCCGCCGTGCGCCGCTCGGTCTGGAGGACTGCCTCTGGAAGGAACTCATCACGCCGGGCTTTTTGGGCCTGATGGGCGATGAGGACGCGCAGGAGCAGGCGTTTATGAAGAACGAACTGACCGCGACTGTCCAGATGCCCGGCGGCGCGAAGGCCAACGTCAAATCCGGCCCGGGCCTCATGCGCAAGGTCAACAACCGCACCCATGAGACGACGGAGGAGCGCGTGTTCATGCTCGACCTCGATCTCTACATGGACAGCAAGATCGAGCTGAACCATACGGCCCCTGCCCTGAACATCGTCCATGACAACGCAGGCAGCCTCTTCCGCGCCGCCATCACCGACACCCTCGCAGACGCAATGGAGCCGCAGAAGGCATAAACTGAAAAATCCCTCTGCCGCTAACTGCGGCAGGGGGATCATTTTATGAACGGACGGCTCAGGCCGGTTCCTCCGGTTGCCAGAAGATGCGGAAGGCGCTGGGAAGCGCGATGTCCTGCCGGAACCGTTCGCCGCTGACCCATGTGAAGCTGCCGACCGGGGCCGAGACGCGGATGTCATAGCAGCGCATATGCCACTCGACGTGCGTGAATATATGCGTCCGTTCGCGCGTGCGCGTCAGCTCCTCCGGGACGAGGCCCCAGCTGTCGAGCAGCGCAAGCGCCTGCTGCGCGTCCAGCGTTCCTTCCACATTCGGAAGCTCCCAGAGTCCGGCAAGCAGCCCCGTCTCCGGCCGCCTGCGCACGGCATACTGCCCGCCGCATTGGAGAAAGAACACCGTCTTCTCCTCAACGCGGCGGGGCTTTTTTGCCTCCTTAACGGGAAGACGCGACCATGCGCCGCTTTCTCCGGCGCAGCAGATCTCCCGCAGCGGACAGGCAGCGCACTTCGGCGCGCCGTTCGGGACGCACACGCAGGCCCCAAGCTCCATGAGCGATTGCGTCAGCTCACTTCTTTTTCCCGGATTTTTCTCATAAGCTGGCCGCAGCGCGGCTTCATACGCCTTTTTGACGGCGGGCCGCGTGACCGGTGCTTCGTCCTGCGTTACGCGGGAGAGCACGCGCAGCACGTTCCCGTCGACCGCAGGCTCCGGCGCGTCAAAGCAGATGGACGCGACCGCGCCCGCCGTATAATCCCCCACGCCGGGCAGCGCCCGGATGGCAGCGTAGTCCCGCGGGAACTCGCCGCCGTGCTGCGTCATAATGACGCGGGCGGCCTTCTGCAGATTGCGCACGCGGGAATAATAGCCCAGGCCCTCCCAAAGCTTCGTCAGGCGGTTTTCTTCGCAGGCTGCAAGCGCGGCGATATCGGGCAGCTCCGATAAAAAGCGCGCGTAATAGCCCTTTACGGCCTCCACGCGCGTCTGCTGGAGCATGATCTCCGACAGCCAGACGTGATACGGCTCATGGTCCTCCCGCCACGGCAGCGCGCGGTGTCCCGCCGCGTACCACCCGAGCAGCCGCCCGGCAAGCGAATCCGGAAGCTGCATGGAAATACCCCCTCTCTAATATAGAAAAAACGCCGGAGGGAAATCCTCCGGCGTTTTGGGTTTCTTAATAGCCGGGCTTGCCGAGCAGGTGGAACATATTCTTCTTATAGGCCTCAACGCCGGGCTGGTTGAAGGGGTTGACGCCCTCCATGTAGCCGGACACGCCGCAGGCAAACTCGAAGAAGTAGATGAGCGCACCCAGCGCTTCCTCGCCGATCTCCGGCAGGCGGATCTCGGTGACGGGCACGCCGCCGGAAATGTGCGCGGCCTTGGTCGCCTGCATGGCCTTTTCATTGATATAGCTCATCTCGCGGCCCGCCAGATAGTTCAGGCCGTCCAGATTTTCCTCGTCGGACGGAACAGTAACAGATGTTCTGGAGTTGTCGAAGAAGACAACCGTTTCCTGCAGCATACGGATGCCATCCTGGATATACTGGCCCATGGAGTGCAGATCGGGAGTCAGATCGACGGAGGCCGGGAAAATACCCTTGCCGTCCTTGCCCTCGGACTCGCCGTAGAGCTGCTTCCACCATTCGGCCATGAAGCGGAACGCAGGCTCGTAGGCCGCCAGGATTTCAATGTTTTTGCCGTCCGCGTACAGAGCCTGACGGCTCATGGCGTACTGCACGGCGGCGCTTTCCACACCGCGCTTCAGCGTATCCTCACGCTCGGCCTGTGCACCGTGCATGAGCGCTTCAATGTCGATGCCGCAGCAGGCGATGGGAAGCAGGCCCACAGCCGTCAGAACGGAATAGCGGCCGCCGACATTATCGGGCACAACAAAGCTTTCATAGCCCTCACGGGACGCAAGCGTCTTCAGAGCGCCGCGCGCCTTGTCTGTCGTGGCGTAAATGCGGCTCTTTGCACCCTCCACGCCGTATTTCTTCTCGAGCGCAGCCTTAAAAATGCGGAACGCGATGGCAGGCTCGGTCGTCGTGCCGGATTTGGAAATGACGTTCACGGAAAAATCGCGGTCGCCGATCATGGCGAGGATCTCCGTCACAGCGTCGGAGGAAATGCCGTTGCCGGCGAAATAAATGTCCGGGGTGTTCTTGGGCAGAGCGTTGTAGTTCGGGCTTTTCAGAAGCTCGACCACGGCGCGCGCGCCGAGATAGCTGCCGCCGATGCCAATGACGACAAGCGCCTTGGAGTCAGACTGGATCTTCTTTGCCGCAGCCTGAATGCGGGCGAACTCTTCCCTGTCGTAATTTACCGGCAGGTCGACCCAGCCGATGAAGTCATTGCCTGCGCCGGTGCCGTTTACCAGTGTGTCAAACGCAGCCTGTGCCGCGGCCTTGTCCGGCTGGCTGGCATAAAACTGCTTCGCGCCTTCAAAATTGATGCTTACCATATTGATCGCTCCTTTTATGATGAGAAAATAACAAAAACCGATGCGCGGCGTTAAGCTTCCGCGTCGCGCGCGAGAAGCGCCGCGCCGATCATTCCGGCCTCGTTGCCGAGCACGGCGGGGACGAGCTTGCCGCGCGTGGAATAGAAGCACTTTTTGCTGACCTTGTCCTGCAGGGGGTCAAACAGGAACGGGCCTGCCGCGCTGAGGCCCCCGCCGAGGGCAAGTACCTCTGGGTCGAGAATATTATAGATCGACGCGCAGGCGGAGCTCAGGTGCTCGATATAGTCGTCGAAAACGGCGGTCGCGGCGGGGTCGCCTGCCTTGGCGCAGTCGGTGACGAGCTTGGGCGTGATCTTCGCCGGGTCGCTGCCGGTCTTCTCGGCCAGCATACTCTCCGGATGGGCCTGCATGGCTCGGCGGCCCTCCCGCGTGAGCGCGGACGCGGCGCAGTAGGCCTCCATGCAGCCGTGATTGCCGCAGGTACACGGCTCGCCGCCGTCGACCAGATACGCGTGGCCCAGCTCAACGCCGTGGTTCATGCCGCCGTTGAACATTTTGCCGTTCAGAATGATGCCGCCGCCAAGCCCCGTGCCGAGCGTCAGCAGAACGCCCGTTTTGCAGCCGGTGAACGCGCCCTTATAAAGCTCGGCCAGCGCCGCGCCGTTTGCGTCGTTCGCAATATAGACGGGAATGCCGGGGAACTGCTCCTGCAGCAGCTTCCGCAGGGGTACATTGTGGAAATCCAGATTGTGCGCGTCAAGAACCGTCTCGCCGCTCGCGTCGATGCTGCCGGGGACGACCGCGCCGAGCGAGCCGACGTCGCAAAGCGCCGCGTTCTTCTCTTCCAGCAGCGCAAGGACTGCCGCGCGGATCTTTTTCGCCAGATCCGCCGCCGTCGTGTGCGGGAACGGGACAGACGTCTCGGCGGTCAGCTCCAGCGCCTCGTCCAGCAGGCCGATTTTGACGTTGGTTCCGCCGATGTCAATGCCGATCTGATACATATGCAGTGCCTCTTTTCCTTTCAGCCTCATCCATGGACACTCCGGGTGTCAGGCCATTTCTTACTGAAAATAATACGACGGTCCAGTCAAAAAAGCAAGGAGTGCTGCAATTATTTTTTCTCCGGCTCCAGAGTCCGCGCTTCTCCGTCATATCCGCAGGAGAAAGTGGCTCTTGCGATACTCGAGGACGCCGTCCTTTTTCATCCGTCCAAGCTCCAGCGACAGGCCGCTGCGCTCGACGCCAAGATAATCCGCAAGCTGCTGTCTTGAAAACGGAATGTCAAATTCGCAGGTCCCAAGCCGCTGCGCCTCTGCGGAAAGGTAGGACATGATCTTTGCACGCGTGGTGCGCTGGCCCATGTGTGTGAGCTTTTCACCGAACCGCAGGTTCTTTTCGGCAAGCTCGCCGAGAAGATTGCGGATGATGCGGCTGTGCCGGGCGCAGGCGGACGGGCACATGGTCAGCACGCGTTTGACGTTCAGAAACAGCACAGTCGCGGGTGTTTCCGCCGCGACGCTCACCTTCAGCACCGAACCGGGTGCGCAGGCATAGGCGGCGGCGAAGGTCTGTCCCGGCCCTGCCTTGGACAGAATATTGCGGTTGCCCCAGACGTCCTCCTGCTCGACCAGAACGCTCCCGGACAGCACCAGACCGATCGATTCCGCCGTATCGCCGGCACGCAGCAGCAGCGCATCCTTCGGGAAACGCGATGCTTTCGTGCCAAGACAGGCGAGCATGGCCGTAAGCTCCTGTTCGGAAATACCGGAGAAGAGCGTGGAAGACCGGATCACGGATAAAAATTCCTGCATATTTTCCTCTTTCGTTGAAAATTCAACTGACCTGTTGATTTTATTCTATTATAATATAGCCACAAACGCAAGAACCCGAATCATGAAAGTGAGGATCTCAAAATGGAACACACGATGTTTTGTTTTCAGTGCGAACAGACGGCGGGCTGCACCGGCTGCACGGGAAAGGCGGGCGCGTGCGGCAAGAGCGCCGGTACGGCGAAGCTGCAGGACGAGCTGACGGGCGCGCTCATTGGCCTTGCCCGCGCGACGGACCATGCGCCCGGCGTGAATGCAGGCACATGGCAGCTTCTCATCGAGGGTCTGTTCACGACCGTTACGAACGTGAGCTTTCACGATGAGACCATCCGCGCGATGATCAGCCGCGTGCACGCGGAAAAATCGCGGCTCGTGCCGGGCTGCGCGGCCTGCGCTGCCGCGTGCGGACGAACCGGCGATTATGACATGGCGCAGCTCTGGGACGCGCAGGAGGATATCCGCAGTCTCAAATCGCTCATTCTCTTCGGCGTGCGCGGCATGGCCGCGTATGCGCACCACGCCTTGGTGCTGGGCTATGCCGATGAGACGGTAAACCGGTTCTTTGCCAAGGCACTCTTTGCCGTGGGCGAGGATTGGGACATGGAGCAGCTGCTGCCCATTGTGATGGAGGTCGGCGAGAAGACCCTCCGGTGCATGGCGCTTCTGGACAGGGCCAACACCGAAAGCTACGGCACACCCACGCCGGTCACGGTTCCGCTGACCGTGGAAAAAGGTCCGTTCATCGTCATCTCCGGCCACGATCTGCACGATCTGAAGCTGCTGCTGGAGCAGACCGAGGGCAGGGGCGTCAACATCTACACCCACGGTGAAATGCTCCCCGCACACGGCTATCCGGCACTTAAAAAGTATGCCCACCTCAAGGGCAATTTCGGCACGGCATGGCAGAACCAGCAGAAGGAATTCGCGGCGCTTCCTGCACCGGTGCTCTTCACCACCAACTGTCTGATGCCGCCGAAGGCCAGCTACGCGGACCGCGTATTTACCACGTCAGTCGTATCTTACCCGGAACTCGTCCACATCGGCGAAGAAAAGGACTTCACGCCTGTCATTGAAAAGGCGCTGGAGCTGGGCGGCTACGCCGTGGACAGGCCCTTCACCGGCATCAATGGCGGCAGCACGGTCATGACTGGCTTTGCACGCGGCGCAGTGCTCAGTGCGGCAGACACGGTCATCGAGGCCGTCAAGTCCGGGGCCATCCGGCATTTCTTCCTTGTCGCAGGCTGCGACGGAGCACGCCCCGGCCGTAACTACTATACGGAATTTGTCAAGCAGACGCCTGCCGACACCGTCGTTCTGACGCTTGCCTGCGGCAAGTACCGCTTCAACGACCTCGATCTCGGCACGATCGGCGGACTGCCGCGCCTGATGGACGTCGGCCAGTGCAACGACGCCTACAGTGCCATTCAGATCGCGCTTGCGCTTGCAAACGCGTTCGGCTGCGGCGTGAACGAGCTGCCGCTTTCCATGGTGCTTTCGTGGTATGAGCAGAAGGCGGTCTGCATCCTGCTGACGCTGCTGTATCTGGGCATCCGGAACATTCGTCTCGGCCCCACGCTCCCGGCGTTCCTTTCGCCCAACGTACTGAACTATCTTGTAGACAACTTCGGTATTGCGCCCATCACCACGCCGGAGGCAGATCTGAAGCAGCTTCTCAAATAACAGCGGCTCACGCGGCGCATGCGTTCCCCTTTTTCACCCCGCAGCGCAAAACGGCGGTCTTGAACTGTTTTACATTCAAGCCGCCGTTTTCTTTTTTGACAGGAACCGCTCAGTTCAGACTGACCTCCTGACGGGTGAACAGAGCCTCGACTCTTGCCTTGAGTGGGGCAAGCTCCGGGGCGTTCAGGCTGTCCGCAGTCTGAATGACGGCAGCTGCGGCCTGCTGGGCGTCGCGCAGCGTTTCCAGATCCATCTGCAGGCTTGCGACCTTTAAGAGCGGAAGCCCGTGCTGGCGGCTGCCGAAGAAATCGCCCGGCCCGCGCAGGGCCAGATCCTGCTCGGCGATCTTAAAGCCGTCCGTCGTCTTGCAGAGCGCCTGCAAGCGCTTTTTTGTCTCCTCGTTTTTCGTCCCGCTGACCAGCACGCAGTAGGACTGCGCGCTGCCGCGCCCGACGCGTCCGCGCAGCTGATGCAGCTGACTGAGGCCGAAGCGCTCGGCATTCTCAATGACCATCAGCGTCGCGTTCGGCACATCCACGCCGACCTCCACGACTGTTGTGGCGACGAGAATATCGTAGTCTCCCGCGCGGAACGCGCTCAGCGCCGCGTCCTTTTCCGCGCTTTTCATCCGTCCGTGCACCAATCCGACGCGAAGCTCCGGGAACGTCTCGTCCCGCAGCGTCTGCGCCCAGCCCTCGGCGGATTTCATGGCGTTCTCCTCGCCGTCCTCCACAGCCGGGCAGACGACATAGACCTGATGGCCCCCGGCGCACTGCTTCCGGATAAAGCCGTTCAGGCGCTCACGCAGAGCCTCGCTGACCAGAAATGTCTCGACCGGCCGCCTGCCCGGCGGCAGCTCGGCGATCACGGACACGTCCAGATCGCCGTAGGCGATGAGGGCCAGCGTGCGCGGGATGGGCGTGGCGGACATGACGAGCAGATGCGGCGCATCGCCCTTTTCCGTGAGTCTCGTGCGCTGCGCGACGCCGAAGCGGTGCTGCTCGTCGGCCACAACGAGGCCGAGCGCGTGGAACTCCACGCCGGTACTGATCAGCGCGTGCGTGCCGACGATCAGCTGCGCCTCGCCGGAGGCGATTTTCTCCCGCGCAGCACGCTTCTGCGCCGGGGTCTTTGCGCCTGTCAGCAGCAGGACATGGACGCCAAGCGGCCCCAGCAGCGCGGACAGCGTCTTTTCATGCTGCTCGGCCAGAATTTCCGTCGGCGCCATGAACGCCGCCTGCTTCCCGTTTTTGACCGCGCAGAAGCAGGCCGCCGCCGCGACCATCGTCTTGCCGCTGCCGACATCGCCCTGCACGAGCCGGTTCATCACATGGCCGGAGGACAGATCGCGCAGGATCTGGTCAATTGCGCCGCTCTGCGCACCCGTCAGCCGGAAGGGCAGCGCGCGGAAAAACGCGTCCATGCAGGCTGTGTCATACGGGATGGTATGCATATCCGTTCTCGACGCGCGCAGGACGGCCAGACCCGCCGAGAAAATGAAAAATTCCTCAAAGACGAGCCGCTTCCGCGCCCGCTGCAGCGCGTCCCAGCTCTCCGGCGCATGGACAGACGTATACGCCTCCGTCACGCCGCACAGGCCGTACTGCTCCCGCACCGTCTCCGGCAGAAGCTCCGGCAGCGCGCCCGCCGCCGAAAACGCCTGCCGGATGCAGGCGCAGAGCGTCCGGTTGGACAGCCCCGCCGTCAGCGGGTACACAGGCAGCAGCCGGTTCGTAACGGTGCCGGGCCTGCCCGCCTCCTCAAAGGCAGGATTCGCCATCTGCATCCCGCGCTCCAGCAGCGTCCCGTAAAAATAATAGCTTTGCCCGTAATGCAGCTGGGTTTTGATATAGGGCTGGTTAAAATAGTGCAGCGTCAGCTTGCCTGTCTCGTCCGCGACAGTGAGGTTCGTCACATCGCGGCCCTTTCCGATGCGCCGCAGGACCGGCTGCGAAACGACCAGCGCCTCAAAGCACGCCGGGACCCCCGGCTGCAGCTGCGCGATCTCGACCGGATTCGTCCGGTCCTCATAATCGCGCGGAAAATAGGCCAGCAGATCATAGAGCGTGAAAATCCCAAGCCTCTGCAAAGCCGCCGCCCGCGCCGGCCCTACGCCGCGCAGATCGGTCACGGGGGAAAACAGGTCCATGGGTCCACGCTCCTTTCTGATATGTTGCTGCAGCCCTTGTAGAGCCCGATTTTATGCAGATTTTCGGCGAATCCGTACTGCTTTGCAAATCTTGACTGCAAAGCGTTTTTCCCGCAGCCATTCAAACGCAGCCGCTATCAAATCTGGTCGTACCGTGACAGGCGGCGCGTACCGCAGCGCCCGTAAGGTGATTGTGTGTGTTCGCAGCGGCTACAAAACAGGTGCCGGCCTGAATTGTACCTGCAGGATGCACCGAACGTAATCAGCGCCCCTTTTCTCCCCCTTCTTTTCCGGCAAGGCGGAAAAGAAGGGGCCGCCGGAGGCATGACCAGCCTGCTCATAGCGGCGGTTATTTATATTATATAGTATTTTAATGTTCTTCCGCAAGGCAATGCCTAAAAAAGTGCGCGAAAAATCCCCCCGAAGAGAAACTCCCGAGGGGCATTTATTTCGCAGCATTCGGCATCAGGCCAGCTTGTTCATCTTCAGTGTGATCTGGCTCTTCTTGCGGGCGGCAGCATTCTTATGAAGAATACCCTTGCCGGCAGCCTTGTCGATGGACTGAACCGCAGCCTGGTAAGCGCTATCGGCCTGCTCACGATTGCCTTCCGTGACGGCAGCTTCAAACTTCTTCAGGGTGGTCTTCAGGGCGGACTTGTCAGCCTTGTTGCGCTCGTTGTTGACCTTGGCAATCAGAACTCTCTTCTTTGCAGACTTAATGTTGGGCATAACTACACCTCCTCCAATAGCGTGAATATAGAAACAGATACCGTTTCATGCAGAAATACATTATAGCGGCATGGTCCGATAAAATCAATCTTTTTTTCGGATTTTTTCAAAAAATTTTTTCACATATTCCCCGACTTTCCGGAAAAACTAGCCGGGAGGTGAGTCTATGCAGCCAAGAACGGATCTGGCGATGGAGGCCAAGGCGCTGTATGAGCGCTCCGCGCAGGAACAGACGCAGCTTTCCGGCGTCGCCGCGCGCGAACAGGAGCGGCACGGTGTACGCATGACAGTCGTGAAAATCACAAGCGCCGAGGGCGAGCAGGCGCTCGGCAAGCCGCGCGGCACGTATATCACAGCGGAGCTTGAAGCGCTCTCGCGCCGGGAGCCGGGGAGCTTTTCAAATGCCGTGCGCACCGTGAGCCGGGCGCTGCGCGAGCTGCTGGGGCCGTGCAGGCAGGCGCTCGTCGTCGGGCTGGGCAACCGGGACATCACGCCCGACGCCATCGGCCCGGAGGCCGTGAAGAATCTGATCGTCACGCGCCATCTGCAGACGGGCCCGGATGAAGCGCTGCCGGGCCTCATGCGCGTCGCGGCCTGTCAGCCGGGCGTACTGGGCCAGACGGGCATCGAAAGTCTGGAGCTTGTCAAATGCGCCATGCAGACCGCGCAGCCGGACGTTGTGATCGTGATCGACGCGCTGGCGGCGGCGGAGCCGGGGCGGCTGTTCCGCACCGTCCAGCTCTCGGACAGCGGCATCGTGCCGGGCTCCGGCGTAGGCAACAGCCGGCAGGAATTTTCCCGGCGGACGCTGGGCGTGCCGGTCATCGCCGTGGGCGTGCCGACGGTCGTGGACGCGATCTCCCTGTTCCGGCAGGCGGAGCTGGAGCTGGACGTGCCGCGGGGCGTGCTGGTCACGATGCAGGATGTGGACACACGGGTGCGCGAGATGGGCAGGCTCGTCGGCTACAGCTGCGATCTGGCGCTGCACCGGGGATTGTCGCTGGGTGAAATTCCGGCTTTTTTGTCATAAAAGGTCGAATTATCGTTATGTAAACTGCATTATGTCCCCACCGGAACAAATCGCTGCAAACAGGCGGGTGTTGATAACGATGTGGAAATGTGGAAAAGCGATTGGTGTTCAAAAGTTTTTCACACTGTCAACAGAGTTGTCAACACCCGTATTTTATGAACTTTTCCTGACCAATTTCGGTTCCCAATAACAGGCCTTCGCTTTTTACGTCGACGGGACGGAAGGGATTATCGTCAACTGCGCACGGACAAAATCCGCGAAAAAGTTCGGAATCTGCCCGGAAGTTTTCCGTATCAAATGGGAAAGCCGGGAAATACTGACGATATATCCAGAAACAGAAGATGGAGGTAGCAGATATGCAGGGAAAGGTCGAGATCTGCGGCGTCAACACATCGAAGCTGCAGACGCTCTCGAACGCGGAGATGATGCGGCTGATCGAGCGCTCGCAGCAGGGGGATATGGACGCGCGCAGCCGTCTGGTGGAGGGAAATCTCAAGCTGGTCCTGTCTGTGGTGCAGCGGTTTCTGAGCCGGGGCGAAAATCCGGACGATCTGTTTCAGGTCGGCTGCATCGGGCTTTTGAAGGCCATCGCCAACTTTGACACCACGAAAAACGTCCGCTTTTCGACCTACGGTGTGCCGATGATTGCCGGGGAGCTGCGGCGGTATCTGCGCGACTACAGCCCCATCCGCGTCAGCCGGTCGCTGCGCGACACGGCCTACCGCGTTCTGCAGTGCAGACAGCAGCTGACCGACCAGAACGGCCGCGAGCCGTCCATCGACGAGATCGCGCAGGCGCTCGATCTGCCGCCCGCGCAGATCACCGCCGCGCTCGACGCCATCACCGCGCCCGTCTCGCTCTACGAGCCGGTCTATTCCGAGGGCGGCGACGCGCTGACGGTCATGGACCAGGTGCGCGACCGGAAAAATACCGACGAGCAGTGGATCGAATCCATCACGCTGCGCGAGGCCATCTCCCATCTGTCGGAGCGCGAAAAGCGCATTCTGGCCCTGCGCTTCGAGGCAGGGCGGACGCAGATGGAGGTCGCGGGGCAGATCGGCATCTCGCAGGCACAGGTGTCCCGTCTTGAAAAAAGCGCCATCCGCTCCATCCGCAAGGCGATCCTCCCGTCATAACGGGGATACCCGCCGCATATACTTCCTGCAAAGGGGGCTTGTGCGATGACGAACCGGTTCCAGGAGCTGCGGGACAAGGAAGTGATCCATGTGTGCGAGGGGGCGCGGCTGGGGTATGTGAACGATCTGGTGGTCGATATCTGCTGTGGGCGCGTGACGGCGCTGATCGTGCCGGGGCCGTGCCGGTTTCTGGGGCTGTTCGGCCGGGAGGATGACTATGTGATCCCGTGGCTGTGCATCAAGCGCATCGGAGACGACCTGATTCTGGTCGACGGGCCGCTTTCCGAGTGGCGCACGCCGCGCAAGAAGCGGAGCCTGTTCTGACTTTGGCGGAAAGCGCAAAAAATGCAGGGGGTTTCGCGAAAAAACACTTGCATTTGGAGCGCTTTTCCGCTATAATGTCAAGGCGCTGTGCGAAAACGGCGACAATACTACACCACACACCGGGCGGTGGCGCTTTCTCGTGTCCTTCGGGATGGAAGCGGTCAGCCCTGTGGAGGTCAAAAACAAAAGGAGAACACACAATGGCAGTCGTATCCATGAAGCAGCTTCTCGAAGCTGGCGTCCACTTCGGTCATCAGACCCGTCGCTGGAACCCGAAAATGGCCCCGTATATCTACACGGAGCGCAACGGCATCTACATCATTGACCTGCAGAAGACGGTCAAGAAGCTCGAAGAGGCCTATAACTTTGTCCGTGAGCTGGCAGCGAACGGCCAGTCCATCCTGTTCGTCGGCACCAAGAAGCAGGCGCAGGACGCCATCAAGGAAGAGGCCGAGCGTGTCGGCCAGTACTACGTCAACGCCCGCTGGCTCGGCGGTATGCTGACGAACTTCCGCACCATGCGCACCCGTATCGACCGTCTGGCCCAGCTGAAGAAGATGGAAGCCGACGGCACGTTCGCAATGCTTCCCAAGAAGGAAGTCATCAAGCATCAGGGCGAGATCGCCAAGCTTGAGAAGTATCTCGGCGGCGTCAAGGAAATGAAGAAGCTGCCCGGCGCGCTGTTCATCGTTGACCCGCGCAAGGAGCGCAACGCCATCGCCGAGGCCCGCAAGCTGCACATTCCCATCGTCGCCATCGTCGACACCAACTGCGACCCGGACGAGGTCGACTATGTCATCCCCGGCAACGATGACGCCATCCGCGCCATCCGCCTGATCGCCGCCACCATGGCCAACGCCGTGACCGAGGGCCGTCAGGGTGAAGAGAACACCGAGGCTCCCGCAGCCGAGGAAGCTCCCGCCGCTGAATAATCCGTACTATTTATAGCGCCCGCCGCACGACGGGCGCTTTTCAAAAGATAAAAACAGGAGGAATTTACAATGGCATTTACTGCTGCTGATGTGAAAAAACTGCGTGAAATGACCAATGTCGGCATGATGGACTGCAAGAAGGCACTGTCCGAGACCGACGGCGATATGGACAAGGCTGTTGAATGGCTGCGCGAAAAGGGTCTGGCCAAGGCCGCCAAGAAGGCCGGCCGCATCGCGGCTGAGGGCATGGCTTACGCGACTGTCTGCGAAAAGTGCGGCGTCGGCGCCATGGTCGAGGTCAACTGCGAGACTGACTTCTGCGCGAAGTCCGCTCCGTTCGTTCAGTTTGTCAAGGATATCTGCCAGGTCGTTCTCGAGAACAACCCCGCTGACGTCGAGGCCATCAAGGACTGCACCTACCCCGGCACCGAGCTGAAGGTCTCCGAGGTCCTGCCCGAGAAGGTCATGTCCATCGGCGAAAACCTGCAGATCCGCCGTTTCGCCCGCTTCGACAAGAACACCACCGTGTCCTATGTCCATGCCGGCGGCAAGATCGGCGTTCTGGTCAACCTTGCTGTTGAGGGCGGCATCGACGCCACCACCATCGGCAAGGACGTTGCCATGCAGATCGCTGCGCTGAATCCCCGCTTCTGGGACAAGAGCCTCGTCACCGAGGACGTCATCGCCGAGGAGAAGAAGGTTCTCGTCGCGCAGATGGACAACGACCCGAAGATGGCCACCAAGCCCCAGCAGGTCAAGGAAAAGATCGCTGCCGGCAAGCTGAACAAGTTCTACGAGGAAAACTGCCTGCTGCAGCAGGCCTTCGTCAAGGACGGCTCCATGTCTGTTGAGCAGTACATGGCCTCCGCAGCCAAGGCTCTGGGCGGCAAGGTCACGTTCGTCGACGCCGTTCGCTTCGAAAAGGGCGAGGGCATCGAGAAGAAGCAGGAAGACTTCGCTGCCGAAGTCGCTGCGCAGATGAACGCCGGTCACTAAGCTTCAATATTTCAAAGCGCCCGCTGCCGGATGGCAGCGGGCGCTTCGCCTTATTTACCGGAATCAAAGTCCGACTCGGTCCTTGTGCGCAGGCGGCTGATGGCGTTTGTCAGGCGTTCTGTTTCCTTCGGGAACAGGCCGGAGGCGATGGCCGTGCGGATGGGGAGAATTTCATAGCGGCTGCCGTCGGCGTCCTTGCCGCTGTCGAGCAGGTACAGGGGCGTATAGCTCACATTTGTCAGCGCCGTTTCACCCGTCTCGCCGTTTTTGGTGAATTGCAGGTTCAGAATGACCGATTCCTCGCAGCCGCTGGCATAGCTGCTGCTCTGGCTGGAAAAGAAGTTGCCGAGGCTGTAGGCCACAAAGCAGGTCTTTTCCTTTCCGTCGTCCGTCGTGATGTCCATCGTCTCCATTCTGCCGACCAGATGGCTGTGCGAGCCGATGACCGCGTCCGCGCCGCGCTCGAACAGCTGCTTTGCGATGGACTCCTGCGTTCTGGTAGGCTCCAGTGTCGCCTCACTGCCCCAATGGAGCATGACGAGGATGATGTCGGGCTTCAGCGCCTTCGCCGCGTCTACCGAGTCCAGAAGGGCGCTCATGTCGAGCTTTTCATAGTCCGTGCTGTAATCCTTGTACAGGAGATTCACCGCGTACTCTGCGCCCTCCGGCAGCTGCAGGCCGCCGAGGCCCTTCGTATAGGCGATGATCGCGATCTTCATGCCGCTGACGGTCTTGAGCACGACGCCGCCGTTATTGGAGCGCTCGGTCTGGCTTGCGTAGGTGCCCGCATGGTCGATGCCCGCGTTTGTAAGCGCGTCGATGGTGCTCTGCAAACCGGACAGGCCGTTCTGGATGGAGCAGGTGTTGGCCGTCTGCAAAAGATCAAAGCCGATGGTCGACAGCGTCATGGCAAGTGAATCCGGCGCGCGGTAATCCGGCTTTCCGGCATACGGCTCACCGCAGAAATTGCATTCCAGATTGCCGATGGCGAGATCCGCCGAGAGCGTATAGCCGGACACGGCGGCAAAGCTTTCGGCAAACTGATAGCTGCCGTCTGGCTGCCTGGCGTCGGCAAGCAGATCGTCGGTGATCATGATATCGCCGACAGCGGCAATGTTGACGGTCGCGTCCGGCTCCGTCTGCAGCTCCAGCGCATTGTCCTTTTTGACGTAAAGCTCCGGGTGCTCGCGCCGGTTGCGGCAGCCGCGCAGAATGAGGATCAGAGACAAAATCACGATCACAAGCAAAACAATGACCAGCACCCGCTGGCGCATCAGAAGCCTGCGCTTCTGCTCCTGCCGGCGCAGCCTGCGCGCCTCCAGCAGCTCCTCGTTCTGCCTGCGTTCCATGTTATCCACGCGTTCGCCTCCTTTGGGTCGTGTAATTTATATATTATAACATATCCTTCGAAAAAAGACAAGCCGCTTGGCTTTTGCCGCAGAATATGCTATAATTCTACATCATTTACTTACAGAGGATCAGTTCATGCGTCAAACAAGCAAACGTGCGCGGCGCTCCCGGGCGCTGATGATCGTGATTTTTGTGCTGCTGGCAGCGCTTGTGATCTGGGGGCTGACGGCCCTGCTGGGCCGATTGCTCCACTACGGCACAAACGCAACCGTCAGCGCGAAGGATCACGAGCAGCTCACGCCGATCGGGCCGAGCACCGTGGACAAGACGGAGGAAATTCCGGAAAATACATATGATCCGTCCTGCTTTTATATGGACGGCGGCTTCCTGCGCTATGAAAGCGACACCATAACCAGCCAGGTCGGCATCGACGTCTCCGCGCACCAGCAGGAGATCGACTGGCAGCGCGTCGCGGACAGCGGCGTGCAGTTTGCCATTCTCCGCGTCGGCTACCGCGGGTATACGGAGGGAGCCATTCAGGAGGACGCGTATTTCGAGCAGAATCTGGAGGGTGCCATTGACGCCGGGCTTGACGTGGGCGTGTATTTCTTCTCGCAGGCCATCGACGAGCAGGAGGCGCGGGAGGAGGCCCGGTTCGTGCTGGACAAGATCTCCGGGTACCTGCTCGCCTTCCCCGTCTTCTTCGACTGGGAAAAGATCGGCTCGGAGGCGCGCAGCGACACCATGGATCTGGCGTCGCTGACCATCGTGACCGATACGTTCTGCACCGAGATCCGGAACGCGGGCTATCAGGCCGGGCTTTACTTCAATCAGCAGCTCGGCTATGAGGAGCTGCATCTGCCAAGCCTGCAGACGTACACGTTCTGGCTGGCTGAATACAACGATACGCCGTCGTTTGCCTATCACTTTGACCTCTGGCAGTATTCTGCCTCCGGCACGGTCGACGGCATTGAGGGCGACGTCGATCTGAATCTTGCATTTTTCAGGAAGTAACCTATGAGAAAAGAAAAAACAGAGCACCCGGCCCGCCTGCCGTTCGCAGCAAGTATGCTCATTTTCGGCACCATCGGCCTGCTGCGCCGGTTCATCGACCTGCCGAGCGGCGTGATCGCCTGCTTCCGCGGGCTGCTGGGCTGCGTTCTGCTGCTGCTTTTGCAGCGGCTGGGCGGGAAAAAGCCGGGCCTGGCTGCCATCCGGAAGTCTCTTCTGCCGCTGCTCATTTCCGGCGGCATGATCGGCTTTAACTGGATGCTGCTGTTTGAGGCGTACCGCTACACCAGCATCGCCGTCGCGACGCTCTGCTATTACACGGCCCCGGTCATGCTGATCCTGGCCTCGCCGTTCGTCTTCCACGAGCGGCTCACGTGGCGGCAGCTCGTCTGTGTGGGGCTGGCTGCGTGCGGCATGGTGCTCGTCTCGGGCGTGCTGGACGGCGGCACGCTGCCGGACGGAACGCTGACGGGCATTGCGCTTGCCGTCGGCTCGGCGGTCCTATATGCCGCCATCACCGCCGTGAACCGCAAGGCGCTCACCTCGCTGGACGCATACGATAAGACCATCGTGCAGCTTGGCGCGGCGGGACTGGTCATGGCACCGTATCTGGCGCTGACGGGCGGCTTCTCCGGTCTGCATCTGACGGCGCTGTCCGCCGGACTGATGCTTCTGGTGTCGCTGACGCATACGGCGATCCCCTATGCGATGTATTTCGGGGCCATGGTGCGCCTGCCGACGCAAACCGTCGCGCTCATGAGCTATCTCGACCCTATCACGGCCCTGATCCTCTCGGCCGTCGTTCTGCACGAGCCGCTCTCCCCTGCCGGTCTGGCCGGAGCCGTCTTGGTTCTCGGCTCTACGATCCTCAGCGAGCTCTGGGCCGGAAAGAAGCAGTAAAATCACGAAACGACCCCCGGACATTCCTGACACGGTACGTCCGGGGGTCGTTGTATTTACGGTTCCAGCAGGACGCCGGAGAGATAGACGGCTTTCCGGTTCAGCGCTTCGTCACAGACGACGAAGTCGGCCAGCTTGCCGGGCGTGATCGAGCCGGTCTCGGCCTCGCGGCCAAGCTCCCTTGCGGGGACGAGCGTTGCGGAGAGGATGGCCTGCTCCTTCGGGATGCCGAATTCCACAGCCTTGCGCATACAGTCGTACAGATTCGTGGCCGAGCCTGCAATTGTGCCGTCGGCAAGACGTGCGACGCTGTTTTTCAGGAACACATCCTGTCCGCCGAGCGTATACTGCCCATCCGGCATACCGCAGCAGCGCAGCGCGTCGGAAATGAGGCAAATCCTGCCCGGGAAGAGCCTGAAGGCCATGCGCACGGCGCTGGGGTGGACGTGCTGGCCGTCGCAGATCAGCTCGGCAGCCACAGCTTCGCGTTCGCTGCCCGCGCCGATGGGGCCGGGCTTGCGGTGGTGGATGCCGGGCATGGCGTTGTACAGGTGCGTCAGATGGCTCGCGCCTGCGTCAAAGACGGCGGAAGCCTCTTCATACGTGCAGTCGGTGTGCGCGATGGAGACCGTGCAGAGCTTACTTGCAAGCTTCGTGAATTCCACCGCGCCGGGCAGCTCCGCAGCCACGTCCGCAATGCGGATGAGGCCCTTGGACACGTCATAAAGCCGTTTAAACGCGCCGAAATCCGGATTTTTCAGATACGCGCCGTTCTGCGCGCCCTTTTTCTTTTCGGAGAAGAACGGCCCCTCCATCTGGATGCCAAGCAGGCGGGCGCAGCCCGTCGGCTGCTCGTTTCTGAGCCGGACAGCGGTACGATACGCCGTCTCCAGCACGTCATACGGCAGCGTCATGGACGCGGGCGCGAAGCCGGTCACGCCGTTTTGGGCAAGATAGCGCGCCATTTTGACAAGGCCGTCGTAATCGCCGTCGGAAAAATCCGCGCCGGAATTGCCGTGATTATGCACGTCGATGAGGCCGGGAATGACATACTGATTTTCCAGATCAACGCCGTCCTCTGTGGGCACAGCGTTCAGAATTTCCGTAAATTTTCCGTTTTCCACACGGAACGAGCCGTGCTGAAACTGTCCATCTACAAAGAGATTCGCGTTTTTGAACAGCATCCTCATACCTCCGGCAGACTGGCCGCGGCCATGGACTGGCCGACGCGGCGGAAGTTTTCATCCGGCAGCATGACGCGGAGCTTCTGTGCCAGCGCCGGGTATTCTTCTTTCAGCACCCGCTGGCACTCAGAGACGATCCGCTCTCCGCCCACGCCGGAGGCCACGCGGCCCAGCACGATCAGGTTCCGGATGTCATAGAACCGTGCGTACAGGAAAAGCGTATGGGCGAGATACACGCCGATGGATTTGAAGATCTCCAGCGCATACGGCAGACCCTGTTCGGCCAGCTTCTGCACTTCCTTGAGCTTCTCGGCAGGGGTCAGGCTCTCGGAAAGCGCGATTCCGGCGGCGGGGGCCAGCTTGGAAACTGCGTCCTGCGAGAAATACTTGCAGCCGACGCCGAGATCGCCCGACCACTCGTCGCGCATGGCGTTCTCGTTCAGATCGACCGGGGCAAAGGCCAGCTCACTGAACCAGCCGAGCAGATTGCTGTCGGCGTTCACGTAGCCGACCGCCTCGCTCGTGCCCATGGCAAGGCCCATGACGGAGCCTTCGCCGAGGCTCATGGAGCCTGCCAGCGCCGACACATCGCCGTCGTTGGCGACAACGATGGGCACGTCGCCGATCTCTCGGGCCGCACGGTCGTAAACCGTCTTGACCTCCTCGCGGCGGGCGCGCGGGACCTTGATAAAGATGGAGGACACCATCGGCGCGTTGCCGATGAACACGCCTGCAGACGACACGCCGATGCCGTCCACGCGGGGCAGTTTGGACGCCGCCGTTTTGAACGCGGCGACGATGCCGTCATACTGGTACTGCGGGTCCTCGCTCGTCTTGGGATGCCAGACGACCTCCTCGGAGTAGACCGTCTTGCCGTCTATGACAGCAGACACCTTGCGGTCGGAGCCGCCCGCGTCAAAGCCGATGCGGCAGCCGTTCGTATGGCCGCCGACCTTTCTGGTCTGCTCGTGCGCCTGCGGAAAGCCCGCCTCGTCCGCGAGGACGATCTCAAACGGGCGCTCGTACACGTCCTGCATGAAACCGACGTCGAACTCGCGCTTCCCGCCCGCGCGGTACTCGTCCTGCATACGCTTTGCAATCGCGTCGTCGCCGCAGAGGTACACGCGCCAGCCGCCGACGCTCCACAGGAGCATCTTGACGCAGCGCTCAGCATAACGGTAGTTTGCCTCGGCGAATGCAGGGCCGCGCAGCTTCGTCTCGTATACGGTCACAAGACCGTTTTCACGCTCGACCGCGATTTTGAACGGGCGCTCCGCGCCTTTTTCATATGCGCTGGCCCAGACGCCGAAGGGAATAAACGCGCGGTCCAGCGCGGGCAGATTCCTGATCTGGTATTCAATGCCTAAATACTGCATAGCTGTCCTTACTGCGGCATTCTGGCTGCCGCTGCCTCGTCGCAGATGAGGGTCACATCGGGATGGAACTGCAGGATGGAGCCGGGAACCTCCGGCGTGACCGGCCCGAAGAAGACCTTATAGAGAATGTCGGCCTTGTCCGCGCCCGTGATGACCATGACGATCTTCTTCGCGGCCATGACTGTGCCGACGCCCATGGTGATGGCGGCTGTCGGGACCTCGTCGATGGAGTTGAAGAAGCGCTTGTTCGCTTCGCGGGTCATGTCCGTCAATTTCACTTCATGCGTCATGACCGGGAAATGGTCACACGGCTCGTTGAAGCCGATGTGGCCGTCGTGGCCGATGCCGAGCAGCTGGATATCCACGCCGCCCCAGTCCTCGATCTTCCGCTCATACGCCTCGCACATGGCGGGGATATCAGCGGCAAGGCCGTCTGGAACGATGGTGTTCTCAGGCTTGATGGAGATATGGTCAAACAGATTTTCCTGCATGAACCGGCGGTAGCTCTGCGGATGGTCGGGGGCAAGGCCCTTGTACTCGTCCAGATTGGCCGAGCGCACACGGCTGAAATCGATCAGACCGGCCTGTTCGCGGGTGATCAGCTCGCGGTACAGCGGCAGCGGGGTCGAGCCGGTGGCAAGACCGATGACGCAGGCAGGCTTGGCATGGATGACGGCTTCAAATTCGTCGGCAGCGGCCTTGCCCATTTCTTCCGGGGTCTTTACTTTGATGATATTCAGGTGCAGCATAATTTATCTCTCCTTATTTGCTTCTTCAGCAACGATTTTCTGCATTTCGTTCCATTTTTTCTCCATGTCCGCGACCAGCCTGAACTGCGTGCGGGCACGGTCGAGATTCTGGCCGTCGCGGTGGACGGCAAAATAGTGGTCGCCGTCGAGATAGTCCGTCAGGAAACGGACGCCGCATTCCATCGTCATGGTCTTCGCGCCAAGCGGAAGCAGCTCCAGCTCCTTCTGCATCAAGCCAGGGCAGGAGCGGACATAGCCGCGTGTGAAGACGTGGAAGCGCTCGAGGCTCATTTCCATTCTGGACAGATCGCGCTCGTCCTCCGCGGCGGTCGCCGCGCCGAAGCGGATGGAGTCGCCGAAGTCATAGAGGCTGGAGCCGGGCATGACCGTATCGAGGTCGATGACGCACAGGGCCTTGCGCGTCTTTGCGTCGAGCAGAACGTTATTGAGCTTCGTGTCGTTGTGCGTGACGCGCAGCGGCAGCTCGCCGGCCTTCAGCGCGGTTTGCAGCGCCGCCATTTCAGACTGCCGGGCAAGCGCAAATTCGATCTCAGGCTGAACCTGCGCCGCCCGGCGCATGGGGTCGCGCTCCAGTGTCTCAAGGAACGCGCGGTAGCGGTCAGGGGTGTTGTGGAAATTCGGGATCGTCTCATGGAGCTTTTCTGCCGGGAATTCCGCCAGAAGCTGCTGGAACGTGCCGAAGCCGACGGCACTCTGGTAAAAATCCTCGTCCGTTTCCGGCTGCTGGAGGCAGATCGTGTCCTCCACAAAGTCATACACGCGCCAATAGCCCTCCTGCGCGTGCAGATAGCTTGCGCCGTCCGCCGTTTTGACCAGTGTCAGGACGCTGCGCGGGTCGTCTGTTTTTGTGCGCAGGAATTCCGTGACGGACGTGATGTTCTCCATCAGACCGGCCACGTCGCGGAACGTGTGATGATTGATCTTTTGCAGAATATAGCGGCGGCCGCTGACCGTCACGGCCAGATACGTCGCGTTGATATGCCCACAGCCATACGGCTCGCAGGAGACAGGCTCCGCGTCCAGGCGGAAGCCGCGCAGAATTTCAAACAGCGCTTCGCTCATCTCATTGCTCCTTTTTCGTCTTTTCTCCATCTTATCCTCCCCCGCTGCGGAAGACAACAGGTTTTTCGGATTTGTGCAGGATCTGATAAAATTCAGGCAGAATTTGAAAAAGCAGTTGTCTGCGGTGCGAAATTGTGGTAAAAAGGATACAAAGGAGGCGGTCGTTTTGCAGATCAAAAATCTTTCCGCCGCACAGGTGCAGCCGTTCGGCGAGATCCTTTCCGCAGAATCGGAGCTGCTGCCCCCCTGCGCCGAGCGCTGGCAGATCCGGCCCGGCGCGGACGTCAGGGAGCTGCGCGCGGACGGGCCGGTCGTGCTGGACTATGTTTCGGGTATGCCGCTGCTGGTGATCTATGAGAAGGACGCGCGGAGCGTCTATTATCTCGACCGGGTGCTTGCGCTGCGGCCGGGCGTGCGGTTTTCCATCGCGGCGCTCGGCAGCGGCTGCGAGGTCGACTGCCGCGCGCGGCAGCCGGGACTCGTGCAGCTGCTCGCGTGCCACCCGGCGGAGGAATTCTCCGGCACGGGAAGCGAACTGAATCTGGAGCGGCTTTACACATTTTTTTATCAGGAGTGCGCCAGCGATTTTTATTTTCGCGGCGAACAGCACGAGGCGTTTGAGCTGGTCTATGTCGACCGGGGTGAGCTGCACAATCTGGCCGGAGGCGCGGATGTGCTGCTGCGGCAGCAGCAGCTGATGCTCATCGGACGGAACGTCTGGCATATGCAGTACGCCGACCGGCCGGTCAGCTTCCTGACCGTCTCGTTCCGCGCGGCGGAGCTTCCCTGCTCACGCCTGACCGGGCGGGCGCTCAGCTTAACGGCCCGGCAGATCGGGCTTGTCCGGCAGATGCTGGAGGCGCACGGCGCGGAGAGCTACGCATACGACTGCGTGGAGAGCCTTCTGAAGCTGCTGCTGGCCGATCTGCTGCGCGGTCTGGACCGGCAGCCGTCCGCCGACGCCGCGCAGCCCCTGCCCGCGACCAGCCACACCGAGCGCCGCATCGTCGACCGCCTTGTCCAGCTCATCTCCGCGCGGGCCGGGGAAAAGCTCAGCCTGCAGGCGCTTGCCGACGAGGCGCACATCAGCACGACATATCTGCACCGCCTGTTCCGCTCTCAGCTCGGTATCTCGCCGGGGGCGTATATCGCAAAGATCCGGATCGAGGAAAGCAAGCTCCTGCTGCGCGGCGGAGCGCTGTCCATGGGCGAGATCGCAAAAAAGCTCGGCTTTTCCAGCCAGCAGCACTTTTCCCGTCAGTTCCGCACCGTCACGGGTATGACGCCGTCCGAATACGTGCGCAGCCTGCGCTGACAGGCGGGGACGCGTTGCGCAGATCGCCGGATTTAACTGTTGTTTTTTTCTGTGCAGCGCGGCATAATACATTATATACTATATTGGAAAGGGAGTTCTTTTTATGGAATCCATCCGTGGGTATTTCAAAGCGCTCAAGTGGCGCAGTCTGATCGTCGCGTTTTCGGCGATTTTGCTGGGTCTTCTGTTCATCCTGACACCGCAGGCGTCGGCGGACGTGATCTGCTACGTGGCTGGCATTTTGCTGCTGGCCTCCGGCATTGCGGCGGTCATTTCTTATCTGGCCTCCGGGCGGCTGTTCGGGTCATATGCGCTGGTGTCGGGCATCGTGCTGCTGGTGTGCGGCGTGTTCTGCCTGCTGCGGCCGGAGATCATTCAGGGCCTGCTGACGGTGCTGTTCGGCGTGTTCCTCGTCATTGACGGCATGATGACGCTGCAGGACGGCGTGGACTGCGCGCGGGCGCGGCTTGCAGGCTGGTGGGTCCCGGCGCTGCTGGGCGCGGTCACGATCGCGCTGGGCTGCGTGGTGCTGTTCGGCAAATTCGACTCCATCATGCTGCTGGCCGGGATCTCGCTGATCGCAGACGGCGTGTTCGATCTCATTGTGACCCTCGCCTTCTCCAAGCGCATCCGCACCGCGCGGGAAAAGCTGCGCATCTACGCAAACGGCCCCATCATCGACTCGGAAAAGGTCGACGACTGACCCCGGCATAAGTGCCAAAAAAATTTAAGGACAGATAAATATTTTTTGTTTTCCCCGTGCGGAATGCTTGACACCGCTCTGTCAATCCTGTACAATGATCATGGGGATTTTGTCCCCGCAATCATACAGATTGAACATGATGGAGGAACAAACATGAAAAAGATCATCGCATTGCTGCTCGCAGCAATCATGGTTCTCGGTCTGGCGGCCTGCGCTTCCAAGACGGAGACCACAGAAGCCTCTGACGTCAAGAACGTCGTCTACATCGTCAACGGCAACCTGGGCGACAAGTCCTTCTTCGACTCCGCACAGGCCGGCATCGACGAGCTGGTCAAGGCAGGCCGCATCACCTGCAAGACCATCGAGCTCGGCGGCACCGACGAAGACCAGCCGAAGTGGCTGTCCACGCTGTACGACGTTTCCCAGTCCGGCGAGTATGACCTCGTCATCTGCGGCACCTACCAGATGCCCGACTACCTGAAGGAAGTCGCCACGAAGTATCCCGATCAGCTCTATCTGATCTTCGACGACAACACCTATGCCGGTGAGAACTCCAACGTCGTCAACATCACCTACAAGCAGAACGACATGGGCTATCTGGTCGGCACCTTCGCCGCCTGCATGACCACGGATACCAGCGTTGCCAACATCAACGAGGACGCGGTCATCGGCTTCGTCGGCGGCGTTGATTCCCCGGTTATCAACGACTTCCTGACTGGCTTCATTGAGGGCGCACAGGCTGTCAACCCCGACATCAAGGTCGACACCCGCTACACCAACGACTATGTCGATACCGCCATCGCCAAGGAATTCGGCTACTCCATGATCAACGACAACAAGTGCGACATCATCTGGGGCGTTGCCGGCAACGCGGGCAACGGCGCGGCTGAGGCTGCTCTGGACACCGGCAAGGCATGGTTCATCGGCGTCGACTCCGACCAGGAGCTGACCTTCTCCTCCGACCTGGCAGCGCTGACGCTGACCTCGGGCCTGAAGAACATCGGCAACTCCATCATCTGGATCTTCGACCAGTGGGATGCCGGTAAGACCTACTGGGGCAGCGAAGTCCAGCTCGGCCTCGCAGAGGGCGGCGTCGGCATCGTGACCGACAAGAACTACGACAAGTACGCCTCCGCCGACACCAAGGCCGCCGTTGAGGCTGCTCAGAAGGGCATCATGGACGGCAGCATCAAGGTCGACACCGCGTTCGACGCCAACTTCGACCTCGCCGCTCTGCGCGACTCTGTCAGACCGTAAGTTCATTTTCGATCAAGCTTTCTTTTAACCTTGTAGGGGCGGGCGACTCTGCCCGCCCCTTATATGCTTCTGCGATAAAAGCGGGCGGCAGAGTCGTCCGCCCCTACAAAATCAGATTCCCCTTTAAGTAACAGTGAATAACGAAAAAACGGATGTTTGTTCTTTATTCACTATTACTTATTGCTTTTTCATACGCACGACTTTTTCTAAAGAAAGAGAGGAACATATCGTATGCCAGACGAAAAAACCGGCCGTTTGGACGAGGAATATGTCGTCCAGATGAAAGGGATCACAAAGGTGTATCCCAACGGCGTCGCGGCCAATCAGGGTGTGGATTTTAACCTCCGCAGGGGCGAGATCCACGCGCTGATGGGTGAAAACGGCGCCGGAAAATCCACGCTCATGAAGATGCTGTTCGGTCTGGAGCAGCCGACGAGCGGCGAGATCTGGGTGCACGGCGAAAAGCTGACGCTCTCGTCCCCCACCGTCGCCATTTCCCACGGGATCGGCATGGTGCACCAGCATTTCATGCTCGTGCCGAGCCTGACCGTCGCGGAAAACATGGTGCTCGGCATGGCTCCGCGCAAGGGACTGTTCATCGACCACGCGAAGGCCGTCGCCATCACAAAGGAATACGCGGAAAAATACAACCTGCACGTCGAACCTGAGGCCAAGGTCATGGACATCCCGGTCGGCATGAAGCAGAAAGTCGAGATCCTCAAGGCGCTCGTGCGCGGCGCAAAGATCCTGATCCTCGACGAGCCGACGGCCGTTCTGACCACGCAGGAGACGGTCGAGCTGTTCAAGGAGCTGCGGCATTTAAAGGAGCAGGGCTATACCATCGTCTTTATTTCGCACAAGCTGAACGAGATCATGGAGATCACCGACCGGCTGACGATCATGCGCGGCGGGCGCTCGATGGGCGTTTACAACACGTGCGACGTGACGAAGGAGGAAATTTCGCGTCTGATGGTCGGCCGCGATGTCATTCTGAACGTGCAGAAGGACAAGGCGCAGCCGTCGGATGTTGTGCTGCGCGTGCGCGACGTCGAATACGTCAACGAGTGGCACAAGAAGATGCTCGACAAGATCTCCTTCGACGTGCGCCGGGGTGAAATTCTCGGCATTGCGGGCGTCGAGGGCAACGGCCAGAAGGAGCTGGTCGATATGCTCTTCGGCTTCCTGACGCCGAACGCAGGCACGGTGACGATGCAGTCGGAGAATCTTCTCGGCCTTTCGCAGCAGAAGCTGCGCGACAAGGGCGTCGCCCTCATCCCGGAAGACCGCATGCTCTACGGCATTGCAGGCAGCGCGTCCATCGAGGAAAACCTCATTTCCGACCGCTCGGCGGAAAAGCGCCTGAACCATGGCCCGCTTTTCAACATGAAGGCCATTCACGACGAGGCGGACAAGCTGATCGAGGACTACGCCGTTTTGTGCAAATCCCGCAAGCAGCAGGTCGGTATGCTCTCCGGCGGCAACATTCAGAAGGTCGTCGTCGCGCGCGAATTCTCCGGCAATCCGGTGCTCATTCTTGCCGACCAGCCGACGCGCGGCATTGACGTCGGCGCGACGGAATTCATCCGCAAAAAGCTCGTCGAGCTGTCTCGCTCCGGTATTGCGGTGCTGCTGATCTCGGCCGATCTGGCGGAGGTCATGGAGCTGTCCGACAGTCTGATCGTCATGCACGGCGGCAAAATTGCCGCGTATTTTGAAGACACCTCCACCCTCACCGACGATGTGATGGGCGAATACATGCTCGGGCTCAAGACCCAGAGCGAAGAGGAAATCAGGAGGGTTTGCCATGACTAAGAAACGTCAGATCCTGTTCTCCGTGATCCGCGGTCTGCTCGCCATTCTCATCGCGCTGCTCGTGGCGACGCTGCTGATCTTCCTGTCGGCAGACGGAAGCAGCTTCTCCGAGAAGCTTTCCGCCACCGGCGAGGCATTAAAGCAGCTGCTCGTCGGCCCGCTGTTCCGCATGGGACGCAGCGGCACCACCTTTGATTTCAAGCGCCTGACCGACATTCTGGCCTCGATGATCCCCATCATCTTCACCGGCCTTTCCGTCTGCGTCATGTTCTCCGCCAACCAGTTCAACCTCGGCGCGGAGGGCGGCATCATGCTCGGCGCGTTCACGACCGGCATGGTCGCGGTCTATGTGCCGATGGCGGCGTTTTTGCATCCGGTCGTGGGCGTTCTGGCCGGCGGTCTGGCTGTTGCCGCGATCATGCTGCTGCCCGCACTTTTAAAGACCAAGCTGAATGTGAGCGAAATGGTCTGCTCGCTGATGCTCAACTACATCATCATGTATCTCATCAAATACCTGATGAACACGTATCTTGCCGACAAGACCAAGGGCCAGATCCAGTCGTATGAATTTCTGGAGACGTCCAGGATCGCGCCGCTCATTGACAACGGCTCGAAGCTCTCCTGGGGCTTTGTCATTGCGATCGCCTGCGTCGTGCTGATTGGCCTTTTCATGTTCAACACCCGCTGGGGCTACACCATCCGCATGATCGGCATCAATCAGGCGTTTGCCAAATATTCTGGCATGAAGGTCGCGACCGTGATCGTGCTGTCGCAGGTGCTGGGTGGTTTCCTGGCCGGTATCGGCGGCGGCATCGAGATGCTTGGCCGGTACCCGACGTTCTCGTGGAGCTCGCTTCCCGGCTACGGCTGGACGGGCATCACCATTGCGATCCTCGCGGGCAACAATCCGTGGTTCGTACCGTTCGCGTCGTTCTTCATGGCGTATCTCACAAAGGGCTGCGAGCTGATGGCGACGTATGCAAACGTACCGTCGCAGCTGATCGATATCATTCAGGGCGTCATTTTCCTGTTCTTCGCCGCCGAGCAGTTCCTGTCCAAATACCGGCAGAAGCTGGTCGTCAAGACGGCGCAGGAGGAGCTTGCCGCGAAGGCTGCGCTTGAAGCGCAGAAGGGAGGTGCCGAGCGTGCTTGATTTTCTGAAAATGCTGCTGACGCCGGAGTTCTTCTTCTCCATCATCCGCATTTCCGCGCCCATCCTGTTCGCAACGCTGGCGGCCATCGTGGTTGAAAAGGCGGGCTTCTGCAACATCGGTCTGGAGGGCCTGATGATGTTCTCCGCGCTGACCGGCTCGCTCGTGTCCTATTATGCGCACAGCTGGGTCTGGGGATTGCTTGCCGCGCTGGCCATCGGCGTTCTCATGAGCCTGATGATGGGCTTCTTCGCCTTCCAGCTCAAGACCGATATCACGCTTGTCGGCATCGCCGTCAACATGATGGGTTCCGGCGGCACGCTGTTTTTGTGCAAGGTCATCACGAACCTGTCCGAGGGCACATCCATGGCGTCCTCCACCGGTTTGATCACCTCAAATCTGCTGATCCCGAACATCAACATTCCGCTGATCAACAAGATCCCCTTCCTGGGCAGCATCATTTCGGGACACAACCTGCTGACGTGGATCGCGTTCATCTGCTGCGCGCTCACGAGCGTGATGCTGTATAAGACGAGCCTCGGTCTCAATATCCGCGCGGTCGGCGAAAACCCGAACGCGGCCAGCTCCGTCGGCGTTTCCGTGCTGAAGATCAAGTACATCGCCATCGGCTTCTCCGGCCTCATGTGCGGCTTCGGCGGCGCGTTCATGTCGATGTACTACGCGGCCGGATGGTCCCTTGACATGGTCGCAGGACGCGGCTTTATCGCGCTGGCTGCACAGGCCATGGGTGGCGGTGAATGCCTCGGCGGTATGCTGTCCTCGCTCGTGTTCGGCTTTGCGCAGGCGCTGGGCATCAAATTCTCCGCCGTCGGCCTCGACTCGAACCTCGCCTCCCCCATCCCCTACGCCGTTACCATCATCGGCCTTGTGATCTTCTCCCTCGTGCGGCGCAGCCGCGCGAAGAAGCTGCACTCGGCTGCCGCGCTCAAATAAGGAGGGCTTTATGTCCGAACACAAAAAGATCCCCGTCATTCTCGACGGCGACCCCGGCCATGACGACGCCATTGCGTGGGTCCTGGCGCGGGCCAGCCGGGATCTCGGGATCCTTGCCGTAACGTCCTGCTGCGGCAACCAGACGATTGAAAAAACGACCTATAACGCACTGCGCGTCTGCACGCTCATCGGCCTGCACGCGCCGGTCGGGAAGGGCTGCCCGCATCCGCTTCTGAACGACGTGATGAACGCGCCGTCTGTCCACGGCGAATCGGGCCTTGACGGCCCGGCGCTGCCGGAGCCTGCGTTTGAAGCCTCTGCGCTTTCCGCGCCGGAGCTGATGGCGAAGGTGCTGCGCGAATCGCCGGAGCCTGTCACCATCGTGGCGACCGGCCCGCAGACGAACGTTGCGGCGCTGCTGCTGGCACACCCGGAGCTGAAATGCAAAATCGCCCGCATTTCCCTGATGGGCGGCGGCATCGCCACTGGCAACTGGACGCCTGCGGCGGAATTCAACATTCTCGTCGACCCGGAGGCAGCACGGATCGTATTCACATCCGGCGTCCCCATCACAATGGCCGGTCTGGACGTGACGGAAAAGGCGCTGATCATGCCGGAGGATTTTGAGCGCGTGCGCGCACTTGGTAATCCGGTCAGCGATATCGTTGCGCAGTGGCTGGAATTCTTCTATAAGTTCCACCGCTCCATTGGCTACGCTGGTGCGCCGATGCACGACCCGTGCGCGGTCATGGCGCTCATCCATCCCGAAATTTTCACTATCCGGCCCATGTATGTCCAGATCGAAACAGAGGGCGAATACTGCCGCGGCACGACCGTGGGCGATCTGCTCGGCTTCTCCGGGCACGCGCCGAATGCGGACGTGCTGATGGACGTTGACCGGGGCCGCTTCGCCGATCTGCTGGTCGAAGCCATCAAATTCTACGGGGAGGCAGAGGCATGACAACCAAACAGATTCCAGTCTGGATCGACTGCGACACCGGCACGGACGATTCCGTTGCGATCATGCTGGCCCACGCGCTGCCGGAGCTTTCGGTCGTCGCGCTGTCCGCTGTAGCGGGCAACAGCCCCCTCTACAACACCTTCCCGAACACACGGCGCATCGTGCATCTGCTGGGCGCCGATTATCCGGTCTATCCCGGCGCGGAGCGCCCCCTTGTGCGGGAACCGCACGTGGCCGGCAAGTTCCATGGCGAAAACGGCCTCGGAGATGTCGAGCTGCCCCTGCCGGACAGTGCGCCTGAAACCACGCCCGCGTGGGACGCGCTTTATGAAGCGGCGAAGCGGATGCCGGGCGAATTGCGTCTGGTCGCGACCGGGCCGCTGACAAACGTGGCCATCGCGCTGACAAAATACCCGGAGCTGAAAACTCTGCTGCACTCCATCGCCCTGATGGGCGGCGCAGCCGTCGGCGGCAATGTGACGCCTGCGGCAGAGTTCAACATTTACGACGACCCGGACGCGGCGCAGATCGTGTTCAAATCCGGCGTGCCGCTCGTCATGTGCGGTCTTGACGTTACAATGCAGGCCGAGCTTCGCCCCGCAGACTGGGACGAAATGGCCGGATACGGCAATCGCTGCGGCAGCCTGGTACGCGAGCTGTTTGCCTGCGCGTGGAGCGCGGTGCAGACCGTTGGACTCACAGGCGTCGCGCAGCATGATTCCTGCCCTGTCCTGTATCTGGCACACCCGGAGCTGTTCGAGGGAAAAATGGCAGGCGTTTTTGTGGAAACGCAGGCCGAGCTTACGCTCGGCAAGACCGTCACCGATCTGCAGAGCGACAAGAAATTCGAGCAGAAAAACGCGCTTGTGCTGCTGAAGCTCGACCGCGAAGCATTTATGCAGCTCCTGAAGGACTGCATCCGAACACTTCCGTAAATCCGCAAAACACCCCGTATGTCAGACATACGGGGTGTTCGTTTTACACCACCGCCCCTTACCGCGCGCGGTGCGGCAAGGGGCGGCTTTGAGCGAGATCATCTATCGTGCTCCCGCACTCATTTCAGCTCTGCGGCAAATGTGATGCGGCTTTCCTGCACGCTGGCGCGGATGGTGCCGTGGTGGGCTTCTGCGATGCTCTTGGCGATGGAGAGGCCGATGCCGAAGCCGCCGGTCGCAGCGGTGCGGGCGGCGTCCGGCCGGTAGAAGCGGTCAAACAGGCGGTCCAGCGGCCCGTCCGTGTCAAGCGTCAGGGTGAAATAGCGCATGGAATACTGTGTTTCCTGATTGAACGGCCCCTTCGGCGGCTCCTGCGGCTGCTGCATGGACCGCACCGCGTCCGGGCCGGACTGCGGCTTCCCGGCAGGCGCGCCGGGGTCCGGCCCTTCGCAGATGAGGTCGAGCATATCGTTGATATCCCGGTTCGTGGATACGAAAAATGATTCTTTTCAAAAAACACGCCGAGCGCCTCGGCCAGATCTGCCTCGTCCTCCGCAAGCAAAAGCCGCATACCGCCGCCTCCTCTTATGTTCTGTTTTGATTATACAGGCACTTTCTGTGAACCGCAAACGTCAGAGCGCTTCTTTGTCCGACGTGCGGGCGCAGAAGATCGTGCTGCAGAAGCGCTGCAGCGATGCCGGGCAGCACGGAGGCCGCCGAGCACAGCAGAAAGATTGCCGGCATTATTTCCGAGGTAATGATCAAATCAAGCACAGAACATGACCTCCTTTATGGCCCCAGCATAGCAGACGCACCTAAAGCCAGCCTAAAGGATCATACGGGCCGCGGCGCATCGGGTCTGCGCGAAGATCGTCCACGTCCGAACAGACGAAAAAACGCTGCGAACGAAACTGTTCGCAGCGTTTGGAGCGGGTGACGAGGCTCGAACTCGCTACCTCCACCTTGGCAAGGTGGCGCTCTACCGGATGAGCTACACCCGCAACTCAAATTGCAGGTTTATTATAGCAGAAGTTCCGGAAAAGTCAAGTGTTTTTTTCGAGATTTGCGGATATTTACGGCAGCATATAGGGCTGCAGCGTGCGGAAGATGAGGCTGAAGACCTGCTCGTCCAGTTCGGGCGTATCCTGCAGATCGCCGCAGAGCACGTGCGAGACAAAGCTGAGGATCGTCTCAAATATATGCGCCATCAGCAGCCAGCTGTCGTGCGAGGAAATGAAGTAGCGGCTGAGACGGGCCTGAAGCTGCTGGTAATTGCGGTGGTGCAGCTCATGGGCGCTGGCAAGGAACTGCGCGGAATAATAATAGCGCAGATAGAACCGAATGTCGTCCGGCTGGGCCAGGCAAAAGCGCCACACCGGCTCCCACAGCGCGCGGCAGCGCTGCTCCAGCGGCTGGCCGGGCGCGTCCATCACGTCCAGATTTTTCAGAACCGTCTGCACGAAGCGCAGGTCAGTGCGGCTGAACGCAGCCTGAAGCAGCGCGTCCTTGCTGCCGAAATTCCGGTAGATATAGACCTCATTGCACGGAACCTCCGCCGCGATCAGCTTGGTCGTTGTGCGGTCAAGCCCCTCGCGCGCAGCAACGCGGACGACCGCGTCGATCAGCAATTCCCGGTAATTCTCTTTGAGTGCCATAGCCGGACCTCCTGAACACAAAGCATGTATTTTGACATACTATACTACGGAGACAGCAGAAAATCAAGGTAATTTCTGCAAAACACGCAAAAATCCGAACGCCGCAGGTTTCAGCATAGCGCACGCCATTCCGCCCGTCTGCTGCCGTATACGGTGGTCTGCTCCCCTTCCCCGTCCGTAAACGTATCCAGCAGGCGCAGGCGTTCTGTCTCCATCATGCCGAGATCCACCGGTCCAGAAACCGCAGCTGTTCATCCGTGTGGAACCAGTGCTCGCCGCCCGGCATAACGGTCAGGGCTGCGCCGCTCTTCTCCGCAAACTCCGTAATGGTCCGCATGTCGGTCAGCTCGTCCCGCTCCCCGTACAGAATGCGCGTCGGGACGCGCCACGTGACCGGATGCTCACGCACATCGCACAGATACCGCCATGAGAGCGTTTCTCCGAACGTCGTGGGGATCTCCTGCCGTTCCGCAAGCTCCCGCTCGGTCACGTTCGCCCACGTCATCATCCTGCCAATCAGCTTTTCCATGTCCACGACCGGGGAGATCAGATACGCCGCGTCGACCAGCGTTTCATCCAGCGACAGCAGCGAAAAATACGCGCCGATGCTGTTCGCAATCAGCGTGAGCCGCCCGCAGCGTGCGCGCTGGGCGGCAAAAAACCGGGGAAATTCTTCTCTGGCCTCCCACGGGGTCTGCGCGCGGTAGTCAAAGCCGAGCACCTCGCTGTCCGGGAAGAGAGCGCTGTAATGCTCCGCTTCCTCCGCAGAACCGCCCTTTCCGTGGACGTATACAACGATCTGTTTCGTTCTCATAACTCCTGATAAACATGCAGCGCAAGCCATCTTCGTGTCCGGCAGCCGGCGCTGTTTCCTTTTGCATGGAAATCGGTCAATGCGTATCGTCGATTATATATCACACTTCATTTTTTGTCAATCCAGAGGTCTGCGCCCCAACAAAGGCTTCCCTTGGGCGCAAGGGAAGCTGACTGAAGGGATTCGAACGCTGCAAATCCCCTCCGTCATTTTCCTCGAAAATGACGCCTCCCCTTACCGTGCGGAGCACGGCAAGGGGAGGCTTTTACGTTTGTCTTATTATTCGGTGTAGAGGTAGCTGTATTTGCCGCGGAGGGTGAGGATCAGGGTCTCGATATCCTGCGGCAGCTCGTTCGGCTGGGACAGGTCGAGGACTTCGTCTTTTTCCAGACGGACGCGGATCTTGTCGCCGCCGAGGAACAGGACGCCCCTGTTCTCGCTCTCGTTCATGTCCTTTTCGGTCTGGAAGAGCGTGAACTTGTCGTGGCACGGCTCGGAGGCATACGGGCAGAACTGCGTGCAGTTGCCGCACTCGTTGCACATCTTGTCGACGTGGACGATCTCATGGCGGCCATCGGCCAGCTTGACCACGACGTTCGCGCGGTTCGGGCAGGAATCGACGCAGTTTTCGCAGACGGTATTGCAGTCGAGGCAGCGTCCGCCCTCACAGCAGGCGCAGGAGGCCATCTTCAGGATGCCCTTCTTGGCAATCGCATCAGCCTTGGCAGGATAAGCCTGCTCGGGAATTTCATACGTGTGCGCCTTGCCGATGACGGCCTCCGCAAACGCGGCGGCGTCCGCAATGCCCTCGACGACGGTGGCCGGGCCGCGGTGCGCATCGCCTGCCGACCAGACGTTTTCCACGTTGGTCTGGAAGGCCGGGCCCTTGCGGCCCATTTCGATGCCGTTTTCGGCCATGAGCTTCGCGTCGACCTTCTCGCTGATGGCGGAGATCACGAGATCGCACGGAATCTCAAACGTTTCGCCGGTGGCGACGGGGCTGCGGCGGCCGGATGCATCGGGCTCGCCGAGCTTCATCTGATTGCAGACCAGCTTGCCGTCCTTCTGCTCGACGGGAGCCGCCAGCTCGACCAGCTTCACGCCCTCGTCGATGGCAAGCTTCAGCTCATGCTCATCGGCGGGCATTTCCTTCTTCGTGCGGCGGTAAACGATGGTGGAGGAGGCCGCGCCCATGCGCTTGGCGACGCGGGCTGCGTCCATGGCGGTGTTGCCTGCGCCGACGACGACCACATGGCCCTCAAGGCACGGCTTGACCTGCTGCTTCATTTCCTTCATCCAGCCGATGACGCCCTTGACATTGCCGGGGATGCCGAGTTCGCCCGCCTGCCATGCGCCGGTGGCCATCAGGATGTGGGTGTAGCCCAGCTTCTTGAGCGCTTCCACGCTGGGAGCCGGTGCGCCGCACTTGACTTCGACGCCAAGGCGCTCCATGAGCGCAACGTCCTTGTCGAGCGCTTCGTCGGAGATGCGGAACGCGGGAATGACATAGCGCGGCACGCCGCCGAGCTTCGCTTCGCGCTCGAAGATCGTGGTTTCCACGCCGCCGCGGGCGAGGAAGTAGGCAGCCGCAATGCCGGTCGGGCCGCCGCCGATGATCGCGGCCTTCTTGCCGGGCAGCTTCGCGGTCGGCTTCATGGACGCCATGAGCGCGCCGTAGCCGTGCTCCGCTGCGACGAGCTTGGTGTCGCGGATGTGGACGGATTCGTCATAGAAGTTGCGCGAGCACTTGTTCTGGCAGCGGTGCGCGCAGATCGTGCCGGTCAGGAACGGCAGCGGGTTCTTTTCCGTGATCAGCTTCAGCGCCGGGCCGTACAGTCCGCGGCGGACAAGCTCCATGTACTCCGGAATGTCCTGATGGATGGGGCAGCCGCCCTTGCAGGGTGCGGTGAAGCAGTCGATGAGGGGCACCTTGTCCTCACTCTTGCGGGCAGGCAGGGGCTTGATGGGCTTGAGGTGATGGAAGTCGCTGTGGCTGGCAGCGGACATATCGCTGATCGCGGCGGAATCCGTGCCATTGAACGCGTGATACGGCAGCTTTTCCGTCTTTTCGACCATCTGGGCCAGACGGTTGTATCCGCCGGGCTTCAGGATGGTGGTCGCGACGGTGATGGGCCAGATGCCGGCCGCAAACAGCTTGTCGCAGTTGAAGAATTCCGCGCCGCCCGCGAAGGAAATGCGCATTTTGCCGTTAAACTGACGGCTGATGCGGCTGCACATCTCGATGGTCAGCGGGAAGAGGCTGCGGCCGGACATGTACATTTCCGTGCCGGGCAGCTCGTTCCGGGTGGTGTCGACGGGGAAGGTGTTGGAGAGCTTGAGGCCGAATTCCAGGCCCCTGGAGTCTGCCAGCGCCTGCAGACGCTCGAACATCGGCACGGCATCGGCCCACTGCAGATCCTCATTGAAGTGGTGCTCGTCGAAGACGATGTAGTCATAGCCCATGGAGTCGAGAATGGTGCGGGCGGTCTTGTAGCCGAGGATGGTCGGGTTGCACTTGACGAAGGTATGCAGGCCCTTTTCGGTCAGGAGATAGGACGCGATGCGCTCGATCTCCTGCGGAGGACAGCCATGGAGCGTGGAAACCGTGACGCTGCGGCTGACGCGCGGGGAGATGGCGGCGATGAAGTCCTTTTCCTCCGGGAACAGCTCGGTCAGAACGGCGAGGCACTCTTTGAACTGCGCGGTGTTCGACGCGTCCATCATGTTGTCGATGTAGCTGTTGACCTTTTCGCCCTTGATGCCCTCGAGATCGTAGCCGACGGACATATTGAACACAAAGCCGTCCGGGGAGCCGAGGCCATAGACCCTGGACAGGACCTTGAGCGCGCACCAGGCCTTGATATATTCGTTCTGCGCCTGCGGGACTTCGAGCTCGGTTGACCATTCCTGGTTATAGCCCTCGTCCGCGGCCAGAATGCACGGACGCGGCACGCAGCGGGCCAGCTCTTCGCCGTCCATCTTCTGCACGGTCTTGACCTCGAAGAAGCGGGCGCCTGCAAAATAGGCGGCGATGATGTTCTGCGCCAGCTGGCTGTTGGGGCCTGCTGCCGGGCCGAACGGGGTCTCGATCGTCTCGCCGAAGATGGGGAGCGTCTTGCCCGCGGCATAATACGGCATATGCACGCCGAAAATCTCACCCTCACGGGCGTATTCGGTGACGATCCAGTTCATCAGAGACTTGAACGGGATCGGATACATTTTTTCAGACATTTGATTACCTCCTAAGTTCCTAAGTTTTAATAGCCGCGGCCCTTCCAGAACAGCATCAATACGATGGGCAGCCCGGCTGTGACGAATGTCACGAAATCCTTTGCGAATGCCAGCGCCTGCGCGCCGAGATCCGCTGCGCTGAACAGGGCCAGAATGCTGGTCAGGAAGATCAGAATACTTTTGAAAAACGGAAGGACTGAAACGGCAAAGATCACGGTTATTCCCGCGCGTTTTCCGCAGAGCAGCAGGACCCAGCCGGCCAGCGCGGCCAGCCCGGCAAACGCGGCAATATACACGGTCAGCTTCCCCGGAAACAGCTCCGGCAGGTAGAATTCAAAGAACGAATTGAGACAGCGCAGGCCGAGCCGCTCCATTCCGATGTCGAAGATGGCAAACAGCGCGGCGTCGAGCGTGGAGAACACAAGCACGGCAAGCAGGAGCCACTTGCAGATTCTCTGACGGGTGGTTTCGTACATTGGGAACCCTCCTGTTCTTCACTGTAGGGGCCGATGCCCACAGCGGCCCGTTGGGCAACTGCGAATTCGCCGTAGATTTCCGCAAAAACAGGTATATTCTGCGCGGGCCGATGTGGGCATCGGCCCCTACAAAACGCAGAAGGTGGCTTAATATTCTCTGTGGTTCAGTGCGCCCCAGAGCTTCTTGGCGGCTTCGAGGATATGCGCGTTTTCGGCTTCCTCGTCGATGCCGATGAGCTCACGATCCTTCATCAGAAGCTTGCCGTTGGCAATGGTCGTGCGGCAGAGCTTGCCGGTCATGCCGAAAAGGATGTGGCCATCGATATTCTCATCCGAGAACGGAGTGTACGGCTTGTAATCCATGACGATGATATCGGCGGCGGCGCCGGCCTTGAGCACGCCCAGCTCGTCCGGGAAATACTTTGCGCCGATCTTCGCGTTGTTCTTAAACAGCATACCGGTCACTTCGCACCACGCGACGTTCGGCAGGCAGGCGTTCAGACGCTGGACGCAGAGCGCAGCCTTGAGCGATTCGATCATATCGTTTGTCCATGCATCGGTGCCGAGGCCGAGCAGGATGCCCGCCCTGGAAAGCGGCAGCACCGGGCAGACGCCGACGGCGTTGGACATATTGGATTCGGGGTTGTTGACAACCATGGTGTGGGTGTTCTGGATGAGTTCGATCTCAGCCGGGTTCACATGGATGCAGTGGCCGAGGATGGTCTTGTCGCCCAGGATGCCGTGGTCGTGCAGGCGCTGCACGGGGCGGCGGCCATAATTCTGCAGGCTGTCATAGACGTCGTTCATGCCCTCGGAGACGTGGATGTGATAGCCGGTACGGCCGTTATTGGCCTCGACCATGCGGTCGAAGGTCTTGTCGGAGATGGTGAACAGCGCGTGGCCGCCGAACATGGCGGCGAGCATCGGGTCCTTCTGCTGTTCGCAGTAGGTGATCCAGTCGGCGTTCTCCTTGATGGCCTGCAGGCACTTTTCCTCGCCGTCGCGGTCGGAGACCTCGTAGCACAGACAGGAGCGGATGCCGAACTTCTTGGCGCTCTCGCCGATCTGGAACAGGGAGCCGGGGATCTCGCAGTAGGCTGCGTGGTGGTCGAAAATGGTCGTAACGCCCTGCTTGATGCAGTCGATGTACAGGGCATCCGCGGAGGCGCGGGAGCCTTCGAGCGTCAGCTTGCGGTCCATGGCCCACCACGTACCGTCGAGGACCTCATAGAAGTTCGTGGGATTGTTGCCGACGATGGACAGCCCGCGTGCCAGCGCGGAATAGATGTGGGTATGCGCGTTGATGAATGCGGGCATGATGACGCCGCCCTTGGCGTCGATGATCTCGGCCTGCGGGTATTTTGCGCGCAGCGCGGCTTCTTCGCCGACCTCGACGATTTTGGTGCCTTCATAGGCGACGGCGCCTTTTTCGTAATAGCCCTTGCCGCCCTCGTCGCGGGTGATGACGCGTCCGTTTGTGAGTAAGTTCATGGGGAGTCCTCCTTTTCGTGATGCTCACCGGTGCATATAACAAAAGTGCTTCAGATCTTCATCTGAAACACTCTGCCGTGCAAGCCGAGTGATAGTTGCAGCCCGTGTGCGAAACACTTCCTTACAGCTACCAATCTTAGATTGTAGTTTCATTATAAAGGGCGGGCAAAAAAATTTCAATGCTCCTGTCAAATTTTCTGCCCGCCATTTTTTACAAACTTCGCGCCCCATTTTTGAGCATTTTGCACGCCGTTTGCGATTGCAGAACAATATCTAGCCGATGCCCGTCCACTGCTCCGCCGCAGCCGGTACGCAGCAGGTATGATCGACCGCCGCCTCGATCAGATCGGCGTAATACCACGCCGTCTCGTCCTGATTGTCCCAGTACCACGCGGCGGCGCGCAGCTGCGCATCTTCCCTGTCCGGGTTGCGGGAGAGCAAACTGTTCATTGCGCGCGCAAGCTCCGCCCGGCTGACCGCCGCGCTGCCTGCGGCGCTCCCCTGCCCCGCTTCAAAAACCGTTTTCTCTTCCCACGCGCCGGTCAGCGCCGGAAATATCTCGCGGCCCGTCTCCGAGTCCGCCAGCGTGTCCAGCACGCCGCACAGCTCCCGCCAGCTGACTGCGGCAGACGGCAGGAACCAGCCGCCGTCTCCGAACGGCAGCAGTCCCAGGCCCGTGAGCTTCCCGATCTGCGCGCAGGCCCAGTGGTCGCCCGGCACATCAAAAAACGTCACGCGCTCCGGCTCCGGCAGCGGCTCCTCCGCCAGCCGCACGAGCGCGCAGGCAAGCTGCGCCCGCGTGACGGGCGCACCCGGCTGGATGCTTCCATCCGGGTAGCCGCAAAGATAGGCGCGGTGCGTCTGCTCCGCTGCCCGCGCAGGGAGCGCCAGCACCGCTGCCAGCGCCGCTGCGCAGAAAAGCCCCCGCAGCTGTTTTTTCATCTGCATCCCCTCTTCCGAAAGTTCTGCCCTTAGTGTGGCAGATTCGCCGCGCGGATACAGTCGGGACATGGGCAGGGAAAAGCAGGCAGAGCTGGCAGTGTGCTGCAGCATTCCCATCTTCTATGAAGCGGCAAAGGCTCCCCTTTGGAACAAGGGGAGCCTTTGGTACGGCGGTTATTCTTCCTCTCTATACGCCTTCAGCCCCGCGCGTCCCTCTTCGGTGACGGGCCTGAGCCAGCGCATGGATCTGAAGTGGAGCAGACACAGGATGCTCTTCGGGATGTCCTCGCCCAGATACGCGAGGATCACGACGCCGAGGAACGACACGTGCAGCACCCGCGTACCCAGCAGCGCCAGCGGGATGGCGACGACCCAGAGACTTGCAAGGTCGAAGATCATGCCCGTCAGCGTATCGCCGCCGGAGCGGAACACGCCCACGACCTGCACATAGGAGATATTGCGGAAGCAGTATTCCAGCGAGCAGAAGATCGTCACGGCGTATGCCGTTGAGATGGTCGTGGCCGAAAGATTGTCGCCCATGGCGAACAGGGACACGAGCGGGTGCCGCGCGGCGATCATCGTCAGGCCCACAACGAGGCCCATCAGCGGCACCAGCACGGAAAAGCGCCGGGCGTCGGACACGCCGCGCTGAATTTTGCCGCTGCCGATGGATTTGCCGACCATGATGACGCAGGCGTTGCCGAGGCCGACATAGAACGCGAAGGCCAGCTCGGAAAACGTCTTGAAGATGGTCATGCCCGCGTAATATTCATAGCCCATGTTGGCATAAATGCGGTTGAGCATGAGCATACCGAGCGCCCACAGGCCTTCGTTCGACATGACGGGCAGTGCGCGGGCGCAGAACTCGCCGAGCTGCTTCAGGTTAAAGTCAAGCAGCTCCCGCACCGGGCCGACCAGCAGGTTTTTCTCAAACGCAGAGAAGATCAGAATCAGCACCGGCCCCAGCCAGGACGAAATGCACGTTGCGATGGCCGCGCCCTCTACGCCGAGCCGCGGCAGGCCGAACGCGCCGAAGATCAGGCCATAGTCCGCAAAGGCGTTGGCGATGGTCGTGACGATAGAGACATAGAGCGGCAGGCGGACGCGCTCTGTACCGCGCAGGACGTTGGACAGCAGATACGTCAGCGCGACGGCAGGATAGGAGAAGCAGACGATGCGCAGATACCGGCAGCCGGTTTCCACGACGGCGGGGTCTTGATTGAACAGGCCCAGCACCCATGTGGGCGCCGCCAGCGCGACGGCCAGAAAGCCGAGCGAAACGAACATCGCCAGCATCAGGCCGATGCCCATCACGCGCCGGATGCCCTTGAGATCCTTGACGCCCCAATATTGCGAGATAAACACGCTCATGCCCGAGCACAGGCCAAAGCCCAGAAGCCCGCAAAGCCAGCCCCACTGGGCCGCCATGCCGACGGCGGAGAGCGTCACGTCGCCCAGCTGCGACACCATCAGTGTGTCGACCAGCTGGAACGAGCTTGTCAATACGTTTTGCAGCGCGACCGGGACCGCCAGCTTCACGGTCACGCGCCAGAAGGGCTTATCGCCCAGATAATCAGTCAGTTTCATAAGAAATAATACTCCAAGGCAAAGATGTGGGGATGCTGCCTTGCGGCAGTATCCCCACGAAGTTTTTCAGGTGGTCGCGTGAGTGACCTGTTACGCCATACCAGCGGTGATGATGGCCATCTTGTAGACCTCGTCGGCGTTGCAGCCGCGGGAGAGGTCGTTGATAGGGGCGTTCAGACCCTGCAGGATGGGGCCGTAGGCCTCGAAGCCGCCGAGGCGCTGGGCGATCTTGTAGCCGATGTTGCCGGCTTCGATGCACGGGAAGATGAACGTGTTGGCGTAGCCCGCGACCTTGCTGCCGGGGAATTTCAGCTGGCCGACGACCGGGGAGACGGCCGCGTCAAACTGCATTTCGCCGTCGATGGCCAGCTCGGGTGCAAGCTTCTGCGCCTCGATGGTGGCGTCGTGGCTGAGCTGGACCGTGCCGCCCTTGCCGGAGCCCTTCGTGGAGAAGGACAGGAGCGCGACCTTCGGGTCGATGCCGAAGAACTCTGCCGTGCGGGCAGACTCGACCGCGACCTCAGCCAGCTTCTGCGCTGCCGTGAAGGTCACCTCGCCGGTCGCCTTGTCGACGGTATCCTGATAGTCGATGTTGATGGCGCAGTCGCCCATGCAGTACTTCTCGTCATTGCCGTCCTTGTCCTTGCGGAAGAGGATGAAGGAGGAGGACACCAGATGCGCGCCCTTCTTCGTCTTGACGAGCTGCAGCGCCGGACGGACGGTATCAGCGGTGGAATAGGTCGCGCCGCCGAGCAGCGCGTCGGCCTTGCCCATCTTGACGAGCATGGTGCCGAAATAGTTGCCCTTGGCGAGTGCCTTGCGGCAGTCTTCCTCGGACATCTTGCCCTTGCGCAGCTCGACCATCTTTGCGACCATCTCGTCCATGCCGGCATAGGTGGCCGGATCGATGATCTCGGCCTTGGCAATGTCGAAGCCGCCCTTTTCGGCTGCGGCCTTGACCTCGTCGACATTGCCGATGAGGATGACGTTCATCAGATCGTCCTTGATGAGGCGGTCAGCCGCTTCGAGAATACGGGCGTCGGGGCCTTCGGTAAAGACGATGGTGCGGCGGGTAGCCTTCAGTGCGTCGATCAGCTTTGTAAACATGGTATCTTACCTCCATTATGCGGTTTTTCCGCTGTTATTCTGACTTCCAGTATACAACGAAACCCGGCATAAAACAACACCCCCGGCAAAAATTTTCCGTCTATCCGGCAGGCCGCACCAGGATGGTAATCTCGGTCACGAATTTTTCAGATCCATCCTTATCCTGTCACGTCGCCCTCAAACACGTTCTTTTCGGCGAGTGCGAGTCAAGCGGTTTTTGCAGAAAGGGTTTACTTTTTTTCGGTTATCGCATGTAATATGGGTCGTTTGCGCCGGACTTGCGGCGCAAGTCTAACTCAAACGAGGTGCGGTATGCAGCACAGTCATCATTTTCACGGGCAGATGTCCGATACCTTCCGCGCAGCGGTCTTCGTCACGCTCTCCGGCGGCTTTCAGGACGCCTATACCTACATCAGCCGCGGTCAGGTCTTCGCCGCAGGCGCAGGCCTCGGCCGTCTCGTGACGGAGTTCACCGACATCCGCGCCATCTGGGTCTGCTGCGGATTGCTGCTCATCAGCTTCATCCTCATGTTCATCCGCGACGATCGGGAGGCATGAACGCGTGCGCACATCGAAGCCTTCCTCCGGGGATGCCTTGGGGCGCTCCCGCGCCCGTGCTTCATACAAAACCGGCCCGCTGCTTTTTTGCAGCGGGCCGGGCTTTTTACAGGACCTTCCCCAAGAAATCCTGCAGACGGGGATTCTGGGGGTGCTCAAAAATCTGCTCAGGTGTTCCCTGCTCGACGAGCTTACCGTCGGCCATGAACAGCACGCGGCTGCCGACCTCGCGGGCGAAGCCCATCTCGTGCGTGACGACGACCATCGTCATGCCGTCGTGCGCCAGCTCCTTCATGACCTCCAGAACCTCGCCGACCATCTCCGGGTCGAGCGCGCTCGTCGGCTCGTCGAAGAGCATGACCTCCGGCTCCATCATGAGCGCACGGACGATGGCCACGCGCTGCTTCTGTCCGCCGGACAGCTGCGCGGGGTACGCATTTCCGCGGTCACCGAGACCGACGCGCTGCAGCAGCTTCAGCGCCTGCGCGTCCGCTTCCTCCTGCGATTTATGCAGGAGCTTTACGGGCGCAAGGGTCATGTTGCGCAGGATGGTCATATGCGGGAAGAGATTGAAATGCTGGAACACCATGCCCATCTTCTGGCGGTGGAGGTTAATATTGCAGCTCTTATCGGTGATATCGACGCCGTTAAAGAGAATCTGTCCGTCCGTCGGAACCTCCAGCAGGTTGAGGCAGCGCAGGAACGTGGACTTGCCGGAGCCGGACGGGCCGATGACGACCACGACTTCACCCTTTTTGATATCGACCGAAACGCCGTCGAGCGCCTTGATGGCAGACGTGCCGGTAAAATGCTTTTTCAGATCCTGAACCTGGATCAGAACGTCAGTGGTCACTGCTGCGCAGCCTCCTTTCCAGCTTGCTTACCAGATGCGAGAAGAATACGACCATGATGAGATACAAGGCTGCGACGATCAGCAGAGGCATGGCCTGAATGTACGTCTGCGAGCGGATGATCTCGCCGCCCTTGGTCAGATCGTTGACGGCCACATAGCAGGCGACGGACGTTTCCTTCAGCAGCACGATAAACTCGTTCGCCAGCGCGGGCAGCACGTTTTTGAGCGCCTGCGGAATGATGATATAGAGCATGGTCTGCGCAAAGTTAAGGCCGAGCGATCGGCCCGCCTCGTTCTGTCCTTCGTCGACGGCCATGATGCCGCCGCGGATGATCTCAGCGACGTAAGCGCCGGAGTTGATGCCGAAGGTGAGCATGGCGACGGGCGTACCGTTGCGCGCGGTGGAGAAGACGACAAAGAACATGATGAGGATCTGGATCATCGCAGGCGTGCCCCGAATGACAGTCAGATAGACCTTGCAGAGCCAGTTTGCGATGTTCAGAAGCGTCCGGCCCAGACCGGGGCGCATCGTCTCATGTGTTTTGTCATGTGTCGAGCGGATAATGGCGACGATCGTGCCGATCAGGATACCCAAAAGCACAGCGGCCAGCGCGATCTGGAGCGTATTGCCCAGACCCTTTACGATATATTTCCAGCGATCCTTGGTGATGAAGCAGGTGACAAAGTCCTTTGCGACCTTTGCGATCCATTCCCGAAACCATTCTGTCATGGGCGAAGCGCTCCCTCTTTTCTATAAAGTCGTATGGCGCGAAGCAGCGGGGCGGAGCATCGCTCCGTCCCGTTGCGAAGATACAGATTCAATTGGGTTACTTGATGTACTTGTCGACGATGGACTGGAGCGTGCCGTCGGCGGTCAATTCGGACAGCGCCTTGTTGACCTTCTCCAGCAGGTCGGTGTTTTCCTTGGCGATGGCGATGGCGTAGTCCTCAACGGCATATTCGGTGTCGAGGATGTGCAGACCCTCGTTGGCCGCGACCAGCGCCTTTGCAGGCTCGTTGTCGAGGATGACGCAGTCGACCTGACCGTTCTTCAGGGCTTCGACGGCGTCGGTCGTCTTGCCGAAGGACTTGACAGTGCCGAGGCCGGCATCTTCAATGTCGGACGTGGCATAGATAAAGCCCGTGGTGCCCGCCTGCGTGCCGACGACGGTGCTGGCGCCGTCCGCGAACAGATCGTCGACCGAGGTGATGGGGCTGTCGTCCTTGACGATGACGACCTGCACGCCCGTGGCGTAGGAATCGGAGAAGTTGACCTGCTCCTTGCGCTCGTCAGTCACGGTCATACCGGCCATGCCCATGTCATACTTGCCGGTCTGCACGCCGGGGATGATGGAGTCGAATGCGATGTCGGTGACTTCCAGCTCCATGCCGAGCTTGTCTGCGATGGCCTGTGCGACCTCCACGTCGATGCCGACGATGGCGTCGCCGTCATAGTATTCATACGGCTGGAAGGTGGCCTCAGTCGCCATGGTCAGCTTGGCGGCGGGTTCTTCGGTCTTCGCGGTGGAAGCGCAGGCCGCAAGGCTCAGCGCCATAATGGCTGCAAGCAGCAGTGCAAGATACTTTTTCATGTTCAGTTCCTCCTGTGACGCGTGTGCGTCGTGCGTGTTATTTAGTATGCTCATAATTATACGCGTAGAATGCATAATGTCAAGAGAACCTGAATAAAAAAACCGCACAACTCTGTTGGTACAAGCGTCCAGAAAAGCGGCGGTTTGCACAATTCCGCGCGAACCGTGTAATTTTTCGCAAAAGCGGCAGTCTCTCGTGCGGGCCGGTCCATACATATCTTTTGTATATATACAAAGCGTATACTTTTTGTGCAGCGTCCGTTGTTTTTTGCCGGGTCAATTTGTAAAGGGTCAGATCTGTGCATTCAGTGAGACGGTGCCTTCGTTTGCGTGAAAGAGCCTGCGGTTTCATCACAGCTGTACGGAATCAGCACCCGCATGAGCGTGCCTTGCCCGATTTTGCTCTGCGTCGTCAGCTTTGCACCGCAGACCATCTGTAAGCGGCCGCGGACGAGCTGAAGTCCCACGTGTTCCTTTCCGTCCTGCGGCGGCTGCTCCGGGTCAAAGCCCACGCCGTCGTCCGACACGGTGATTTCCGCGCCAAGCGGCGTTTTTCTGGTCATAAGCGTCACCGTGCCGCCATCCTCTTTGCGTCCGACGCCCCATTTCACGGCGTTTTCGACAAGCGACTGAACGTCAGCGCGGGTAAGTAAAAGTCCGTCTCGGCAATGTCCAGTTCAACATGAAGCTCGTCGCCGAAGCGTAGCTGCTCCAGATAGAGATAGGTTTTGATTATCCCGAATTCAGGATAACCAGGCGTTTTCTACAGCTGGCAGGAGGAAAGGATTTGAAGATGCAAGAGGTACTCTCTTCTTTGAACTGGCCAGAGTGGTTAAAGAGAAGAGGCCTCTGTATCTTTTTCTTGAAAACGTGCCTGGGCTCCTTTCGCATGACCGAGGCCGGACGTTTGGTGTCATCCTCTCCGCGCTTTATGACCTGGGGTATCATGTCGAATGGATTGTGCTTAACAGCAAACATTTTGGAGTCCCGCAATCAAGACGGCGGCTGTTCCTTATCGGATATCTTGATCCCCGATGCGCCGGAAAAATACTTCCTGTCTTTGGAAC
>ENA-UERK01000048-UERK01000048.1-human-gut-metagenome-genome-assembly--contig:-NODE-48-length-94458-cov-39.481400_pt1 | contig 94458 bp, 66 predicted proteins | sample MGYA00242957_ERZ507957 | MGnify/ENA primary metagenome ERZ507957 (study PRJEB26167, sample SAMN06115538) | human gut metagenome | host: Homo sapiens | place: China:Heilongjiang | collected 2015-11-06...
GTATAATTTATCATTTAATATTTATCATTTATACATTACTCCTCTACCACTGCGAGTACATCGCTCTGACGCATCATCATGTACTTGGTGCCATCGAACTCAAGTTCTGTACCAGCATACTTGCCGTAAAGAACGGTATCACCTTCCTTGAGAATCATCTCTTCATCCTTAGTACCCTTGCCTGTAGCAATGACCTTACCACGCTGTGGTTTCTCCTTTGCTGTATCAGGGATAATGATTCCACCTACTTTCTCTTCAGCTGGTGCAGGAAGTACCAGCACTCTGTCTGCTAATGGTTTAATGTTCATGATTCTATGTTTTTAATTGTTATTACTTATGTTTAAGTCGTGCTTTTAATACTCAATGGCATCCGCTCAACACCCACGCCCTATACGAAAAACGTGCCAAAGCGTCATTACTGACACTTTGGCACGTATAAAGACTGACAATTTTGTCAAATTCCACCTTTCTGCGGCATTACTTCTTCCCTTTGGAAGACTTTGCCTTGGATGCTTTTTCGATAGCTGCCTTATTTTGAGCCTCATCTGCTTTCAAGGTCTCATAGACGATGCCAGCCAATTTCTCAGCTCCCTTGGCATTTGGATGGATGCCATCGCCCAACATCATGTCCTTATATATATATAAGGTGTGGAGGTCGATGAAACCGCACTTGTTCTTCTTGACGAGCTTTTGGATAATAGGCATCTCACCATTCACGATGACACTGTCGTTGATTGTCCAACTTCCCTTGAAGGCAGGGATTGGGGAACAGAGATAAATCTTAGGTTTGCTTGGCAACGCCTTCAATGTATCAATCATCGCTTGCATACTCTGCTGATATTCCTCAGCACCCTTCGCCCAATTATGGGTCTTGGAATCATTGGTGCCCAACTTGATGACAACAACGTTTGGTTGGAATGCCTGTGCATCCTTCCAAGCCAACTCCCTCATATAAGGAAGGTCGCCCTTGTTCATCATCGTACGAGCAGACACACCGAAGTTTTTCACCTCGTAGTCTTTGCCCAACTTCTTCTGCAACTGAGCAGGATAGCCCTTCGCCTCAGCATTCATGATACCAAATCCATCGGTGATGGAGTTGCCGATACAAGCTACTCGGATGGCGTTTGGATTAGGTTTTGGCAAACTGCGAAGCCATGCTGTCAAGTCATCCACCATCTGCTCATGGTGAGCAAAGCCATGCTGAGCATCACGGAAGCCCCAGCCATGACCACCTGAAGGATAAACATGCAACTCACAGTTATTGCCAGCCTTGTGCATCGCCGTATAATAAGCCACACCATTAGTAACAGGAGGCACAGCATTGTCGTCGTTTGACATCATCAAGATGGCAGGAGGAGTCAAGTGACCACGCACTTGCTTCTCATTAGACCACTCATCCACCAACTTCTGGTTCTTGACACCCTCACGTCCCAAGAGATTGATACTGGAACCACCATGTCCAGTTCTAGGATTCATAGAGATAACCGGATAGAAGAGAATGGAGAAGTTAGGGCGAGCGTCATAGTCGGCATGGGTGCTGACAGAAGAAGCCAAGTGACCACCTGCCGAGAAGCCCATGATACCGATGTCCTCCTTGTTGAGGTTCCATACTTGCGCACTGTCTCTCAAGGTTCTCATCGCATGATAAGCATCCTGGATAGGAATGGTATATTCACCATGTGGCATACGATATTTCAAGATGAAGAAGGCGATACCTTGCTTGTTGAAGTATTCCGCCCAATCATATCCCTCGTGATTCATGGCCAAATGCCCATATCCACCTCCTGGACAATCCAAGACGGCACGACCCGTTGGGTTCTGTGGCAAATAACAGGTGATTTCACTCTGCCCATCCGCACTATTCTTGACGACAAACTTGCGTGCTGTCGATTGAGCAGACATACAACTCACGAAAGCACATGCCATCAAAGACATCACTAATATTTTCTTTTTCATTTCAGTTAGTTTGATAGATTGATAATTTGAAATAGCATATTGCAGAGCCACTTTCACCTAGCTCTGCAATACATTTAATAGGGGTCAGCTTAGTCGAAGAAACCAGGCTGATGATATTCGATACCCAATTCACGATCGACGGTAGCGAGGATGCCCTGTACCTGTCCCATGGCAAAGGCACGGCCCAAGAAGCTATAGCCAGCATTGTAGCCACGATTCTCGTCGCCCAACATACACATACCATGATCGACACGCATTGGCAAGTTAGGGTTGGTCTTCTCGAAGATGCGAGCCAGCTCTATCAAGTCGGCACGACCACCCAGGTGACTAGCCTCCGTAAAGTCACCATTAGGGAAGATGTGGCAAGAACGCAAGTGAACGAACCAAGTGCGATCGGCATACTTCTTGGCAAGTTCCACCACATTGTTGTGGGCACCTGCAGAAAGACTGCCGGCACAGAAGGTCAAGCCATTGTGCTTATTGTTGACAGCATTCAAGAACCACTTGATGTCCTCGTCGCAAGTCACGATGCGTGGCAAGCCCAAGATTGGGAATGGAGGATCGTCAGGGTGAACACACATATACATATCGCACTCCTCACAAGTTGGCATGATGGCATCGAGGAAGTAACGCATATTCTCACGCAATTGCTCTTTGGTGATACCTTTATATAAAGAGAGCAACTGACGGAAGAGTTCCACAGGGCGCTCATCACCCTCCTTGATGTTACCATTCACGAAGCCCTGGGTCTTCACGATGATGGTATCTACCAAGTTGTGGTCATCCTCTGGAGTCATCTTCTCCTTCAGCTCTGCCACCTCTTTTAATATATCACGCCCCATCTCCTTGCCTTTCGCAGCCCAATCAGCCTCGGCACCCTCACGCTTCAAGATATGGATATCGAAGTAAGCGAACTGAGGGAAAGAGAAGTACAAGTTGGTAGAGCCATTCGGATTTGGGTGATTCAAGTCGGTACGAGCCCAGTCGAGCACAGGCATGAAGTTGTAGCAGATGGTATGAATACCCTCAGCCGACAAGTTGCGCAAGCTCTCCTTGTAACGTTCGATCTGCTCATCACGATCAGGACCAGCATACTTGATGCTCTCGACAACAGGGAGCGATTCCACCACGCTCCATCTCATGCCGTAGCTCTCAATGTATTCACGGAGGTCACGGATTTTCTCACGAGTCCACACTTCACCATTAGGTACATCATGAAGGGCTGTTACGATGCCCTCTACACCAATTTCTTTCAACATGGCCAAGGTAATCTTATCATTCTTACCAAACCATCTCCAAGTTCTTTCCATAATTTATTTTAATTATTAGTTTTTATCTGTGTGCAAAGATAATCAATTTTCTGTTAAGTCAAAGTTATATTTTCATCATTTTTTTGTGATTTTGTACAAATAACTTGGGTATTTGTTTCTTTTTTACTATTTTTGCAGAAGATTCTAATAAACAACGTAATATTGACGTAGCATGAAACAGTTCTTTAAATATGTAGCCGCCACCATTGTCGGTCTGTTTGCCTTTGGAGTCATCATGATTTTCTTTGGCTTCATCTGCCTCATCGGCATGGTTGTGTCAAGTAGCGGAGCCCCATCGCTGCTGGATAATTCTGTCATGGTACTGAAACTCCAAGGTGAGATTTCAGACAAGGCGGAAGAAGACTGGCTGGGTGAAATCACAGGCAACCAGTTCAACCAACTGGGCATGAACAAGATACTTTCCGCTATCCATAAAGCTAAAAAGGAAGACAAGGTCAAAGGCATCTATCTAGAGACGGGTATCCTACAAACCGACTATGCCACTCTACAGGAAATCAGAGGTGCCCTCGCCGATTTCAAGAAGAGCGGCAAGTGGATTATCGCATACGGCGACAACTTCTCACAAGGTGGCTACTACCTGTCTTCGGTAGCCAACAAGGTATATGTGAACCCTGAAGGCAACATCGACTGGCATGGCATTGCATCGCAAACTCAATATATTAAAGATGTGGCAGCTAAGTTTGGTGTCCATTTCACAGTGGTCAAGGTGGGCAAATACAAGAGCTTCACAGAAATGTACACTGAAGACAAGATGAGCGATGCCAATCGCGAACAAGTTTCTCGATACATCAATGGATTATGGCAACAGATTCTCACTGAAGTTTCTGCATCTCGCAACATCAACAAGGACTCACTCAATCATTATGCTGATGGCATTATGGCTTTCGAGGATTCCCAACTGTTGAAGTCACGCAAACTGGTAGATGGTTTCTGCTATTATGACGAAATCAGAGACGTCGTAAAGAAACAGCTAGGCTTGAAAAGCGATGAGAAGATTCACCAAGCAAGCATGGACGACGTGAATGCAGCTGTCGAGGACGGCAATGCCTTGGGCGACCAGATTGCCGTTTACTATTGCCAAGGCAACATCGTGAGCGCTGCATCTTCCAGCCTATATGGAAGCGGACAAGAGATTGTGAGCAAACAAGTTATCAAGGACTTACAAGAACTTGGAGACGACGACAACATCAAGGCTGTTGTACTCCGCATCAACTCCGGTGGCGGCGAGGCGTATGCTTCCGAACAGCTATGGAGAGCCGTCAGCATGCTCAATAAGAAGAAACCTGTCGTCGTATCCATGGGAGGAATGACAGCTTCGGGCGCATACTATATGAGTATGGGAGCCAGATATGTGATGGCTCAACCTACCACCCTCACTGGCAGCATCGGAATCTTCGGTGCATTGCCAGACTGGAGCGACTTGATGACACAGAAACTCGGTTTCAAGTATGACGAAGTGAAGACCAACCGTCATAGTTCATACGGTACTGCTGGTTCTACTCGCCATTGGACCCCAGAGGAAATCGGCATACTCCAAGCCAATGTGAACCGTGGCTATGCCTTGTTCCGCAAACGTGTAGCCGATGGAAGGAAATTGCCTGTCGAGCAAGTAGAGCAAATAGCGCAAGGACGTGTTTGGTTGGGTACTGATGCCAAGAGCATCAAACTCGTAGATGGTCTCGGCAATCTCAATGATGCCATAGCCAAGGCTGCGCAACTAGCCAAGATTTCCGACTATGGTACCCAAGAATACCCAGCATCTGCCGATTGGATGGACCAATTGCTTGACAGAGTATCAGGCACTAGCGGTTCCTATCTTGACGAACAGTTGAGACTTACCTTAGGCGACCTCTACAAACCATTTATGACGATTCGCAACATGAAGGAGAAGGAACCCGTTCAAGCTACACTCCCATTCATGCTGAACATCCAATAGCTTGGAACATACATAAAATTTGGAATAAATATATAATAAGGTATAATATATAATAAGGTGTAAGCAATCCTCAAAGAAAGGAATATGATTCATGAGAACAGAAGGTGACTTAATAAAAATCAACGATTGGTTACTGCCACTGAGTTGGATATATGGCATCATAGTAAGATTTCGCAACTGGCTCTTCGACATTGGTCTGAAGAAAAGTAAAGCGTTCTCCATTCCGACCATCTCTGTTGGTAATATCACCGTGGGAGGCTCTGGCAAGACCCCTCACGTGGAGTACCTCGTTCGCCTTTTACACAACAAGGTTAAGATAGCCGTTCTCTCTCGTGGTTACAAGAGAAAAAGCCATGGATATGTACTTGCGGAAGAAGACACGATTATGACCGACATCGGCGACGAGCCATTCCAGATGCACTCGAAGTTCAAGGACATCTACGTTGCCGTAGATACCAAACGAGTTCGTGGAATAGAGCATCTGCAAAGTGACGAGGCAACTAAAGACGTAGATGTCATCTTGCTAGACGATGCCTTCCAGCATCGCTACGTAAAACCGGGCATCAACATTCTCTTGGTAGATTACCATCGCCTCATCATCTACGACAAAATGCTGCCTGCCGGAAGATTACGAGAGCCGCTCAGTGGCAAGAACCGTGCAGACATCGTCATCATCACCAAGTGCCCGAAAGACTTGAAACCGATGGAGTTCAGAGTACTCACCAAGGCGATGAACCTCTATCCTTTCCAAAAGCTATACTTCACCTGCATCAACTATGATACACCAAGAGGAGTATTTGAGGACACAACGATCGACTTGGAGCAACTGAAAGAATACAACGTATTGTTGCTCACTGGCATTGCATCCCCTAAGCAGATGGAACACGACCTCAAGCCTAAGGTGAAGAGTATGACATCCCTATCCTTCGGCGACCACCATCACTTCAAGGAGAAAGATGTGGACCGTATCAACGAGACCTTCGAGTCGATACCAGAGCCTCGCATCATCATCACTACAGAAAAAGATGCCGTCAGACTCAGAGAGACAGCAGGTCTTTATGAGAAAGCCAAGGAAAGCATGTACGAACTCCCTATCAAGGTAAGTTTCATGCTCGAACAAGAAGAAAACTTTAACGAAAAAATAATAAGCTATGTACGAAAGAATTCAAGAAACAGCATCCTGGCTAAAAGAAAGGATGACCACAAGTCCGAAGACGGCAATCATTCTGGGAACAGGCCTCGGACAATTAGCTTCAGAAATAACTGATAGTTACGAATTCCCATACAGTGAGATACCTAACTTCCCTGTATCTACAGTGGAAGGACATGCTGGCAAACTCATTTTTGGCAAGTTGGGTGGCAAGGACATCATGGCTATGGAAGGCCGCTTCCATTTCTATGAGGGCTACAACATGAAGGAAGTAACCTTCCCAGAGCGAGTGATGTATGAGTTGGGCATCAAGACCCTCTTCGTAAGCAACGCTTCTGGTGGCATGAACCCTTCTTTCAAGATTGGCGACCTCATGATCATCGACGACCATATCAACTTCTTCCCTGAGCATCCATTGCACGGCAAGAACTTTCCTACCGGTCCTCGTTTCCCTGATATGCACGAAGCATATGCCCATGAGCTCCGCGACCTTGCCGACGAGATTGCCAAGGAGAAAGGCATCGAGGTAAAACATGGAGTCTATATCGGTGTACAGGGTCCTACCTTCGAGACACCAGCCGAGTATCGCATGTACCATTTATTGGGCGCTGACGCTGTGGGTATGAGCACCGTACCAGAGGTCATTGTGGCTCGTCATTGTGGCATCAACGTGTTTGGCATCAGTATCATCACAGACCTTGGCGGCTTCGACGTTCCAGTGGAAGTGAGTCACGAGGAGGTTCAGAAAGCTGCCAACGAGGCTCAGCCTAAGATGACAGAGATCATGCGCGAGATGATTCGCCGCTCTTAATTATCAATTTTAAATTATCAATTATAAATTGGATATAGCAAAGTTGGGTGAGTTTGGTCTTATCGACCACCTCACCAAAGGATATGAGAACAAGAACGCTTCCACCATCTATGGTGTAGGTGACGACTGTGCCGTCATGCACTATCCCGACAAGGAAGTGCTGGTGACGAGCGACATGCTCATGGAAGGTGTCCACTTCGACCTCACCTACATCGACTTGCAGCATTTAGGCTACAAGAGTGCGATGGTGAACATCAGTGACATCTTTGCCATGAACGGAACGCCTCGACAGATGGTAGTAAGTTTGGCACTGAGCAAGCGTTTCAAGGTGGAAGATGTCGAAGAGTTCTACAAAGGCTTGCGTATGGCATGTGACAAGTGGGGCATCGACATCGTGGGTGGAGACACCACCTCTTCCTATACGGGTCTAGCCATCAGCATCACTTGCATCGGCGAAGCCAACAAGGAGGACATCGTCTATCGCAATGGTGCCAAAGAGACAGACCTCATCTGTGTAACAGGTGACCTCGGCGCTGCCTATATGGGACTCCAACTCCTGGAAAGAGAAAAAGCCGTCTATTACGGACAGGTGGAAGACATCCGAAAGAAAATCGCCGAGGCTAAGGCTAACGGAGAGACACAACGACTCGCCGCACTCAACCAAGACCTTGCAAACATGCGCAATTTCGAACCAGACTTCGCTGGCAAGGAATACTTGTTGCAACGCCAACTTCAACCAGAGGCTCGTGGCGACATCATCGCCCAACTGCGTGAGGCAGGCATTCGTCCTACGGCAATGATGGATATCAGTGATGGACTCAGCAGCGAGCTGATGCACATCTGCCAACAAAGCCACTGCGGCTGCCGTGTCTATGAGAAGAACATTCCAATCGACTATCAGACAGCAGTACAGGCAGAAGAGTTCAACATGAATCTCACCACTTGTGCGATGAACGGTGGTGAAGACTACGAGCTCCTCTTCACCGTTCCTATCGGCGACCATGCCAAGATAGAGGAAATGGAGGGAGTCAAGCAGATAGGTTACATCACACAAGAGAACCTAGGCAAGATGCTCATCACAAGAGATGGACAGGAGTTCGAGCTGAAGGCTCAAGGATGGAATCCATTGAAAGACTAGCATCTTTTAGTTAATAAATATTAAGTAAGAGAAAATCTTTCGATTTCTCTTGCTTAATTCAAAAACTTGTTGTACCTTTGCAACCGCAAAAAGAAAATGGTGCCATAGCTCAGTTGGTAGAGCAAAGGACTGAAAATCCTTGTGTCCCCGGTTCGATTCCTGGTGGTACCACTCCTCCTTTCATTTAGGCGGTTTCTGACTTCGGTTAGAGCCGCCTTTTTTTGCATTTATCGCATGATAGGAATATACCCATTAACAATACAAACAAGAATATAAACAAACCAAACTTAAAAACTTATGAGAAAGATTTTGTTATCCCTACTGGCTATCTTAGGCATGGCTACGACTTATGCCCAAGACTACAGCAAGTATTACCAGAACTTGCCGGTACAGATGTCACAGCCTATCCTACCCGCCATTCCTGCCAATCAGGTTAGCATCCTAGACTGCGGAGGAAAAGGTGATGGAACAACCATTAACACCCAGGCGTTCAGCAAGGCCATCAGCCAACTGAGCAAGAAAGGTGGCGGTCATCTCAACGTTCCAGCTGGCATCTACCTCACTGGCCTCATCTCGCTCAAAGACAACATCGACTTACACTTGGAGAAAAATGCCATCATCGTATTCTCCGAGGACAAGAACGACCTCATCAAGACCGACGCTGCCACTGGCAAGAAAGAGGAAAGAGCTTCAACTGCCATTACAGCCAGCAAGCGCAAGAATATCTCCATCACTGGCGAAGGCACCATTGACGGAAATGGCGAATGGTGGCGACCTGTGAAGAGAAGCAAGGTGAGCGATGTGGAGTGGAAACAGTTCCAGGAAATGGGTGGCACACTCAATGAGAAAGGTGACATCTGGTACCCACTCAACCTCAAGAAGACTCCCAACGTCGTAGATAATATCGACGCACAGGAGAAAGTGCGCAATCACTTGATCCGCTTCACGGATTGCGAGAATGTGCTGGTACAAGGAGTGACACTTCTCAATTCTCCTCGTTTCCATCTCATCCCTACCCGATGCAAGAACGTCGTCATTGACGGCATCACCGTGAAATGCCCTTGGAATGCACAAAATGGAGATGCCATCGACATCTCTAGTTGCAAGGACGTACTGATTGTCAACAACATCGTGGATGCTGGCGACGATGGCATCTGCATGAAAGGCGGCGCTGGAGCAGCAGGTGTTGCGGCTGGTCCTTGCGAGAACATCAACATCCAGGACAATACCGTTTACCATGCCCATGGCGGTTTTGTAATCGGAAGCGAGTTCTCTGGCGGCATGAAGAACATCGTGGTACGCAACAATACCTTCCAAGGTACAGATGCAGGCTTGCGCTTCAAGAGTGCAGCCAAACGAGGTGGCACTACGGAGAACATCTTCATCGACCACATCTACATGACCGACATCACGGGCGATGCCATCACCTTCGAGACCACCTACTTCGACAACCATGTAGGTGCCAAGATGCCAACGGCTCCCGTCAAGCAGGAATATTTGCCTAACTTCCAAGACATCCACATCAGCAACGTCTATGTACGTGGTTGCAAGAATGGCATTGTGGCTCATGGAACCGAGGGAATGATTCACGACATCACCATCAAGAATTGCAACATCTTCTACAACAAGAAAGACAAGGACATCGATACCTCTTGCAAGATTTCGCTAGAGAACGTCAATTTCTCTACTTTTGCACAGTAAGAGTGGTGTCGCTGACCACAAAATGAACATCGAGACCTTCGTAAGGCATACCATATACCTTATGAGGGTCTTTTTGGTAATGTGGCCGTGGGTCTTGCGCCAAGACTTCCTTCAGCACTTCCATCTTATCAGAAGTTAATCCTTGCTGTTTCAAATGTGCCGCTACATCCACAGGCACCACAACCTCCAATCGCTTCCACTTTCTCGTATCCACAAAACCACTTCTGGCATCCGGATGTGAGTCGGCATACACCACATAAGGCTTGATATCATAGATAGGAGTGCCATCCATCAAGTCAGCTCCCTTCACATGAATAATAGGACCATTGGTTCCATCCCACTCTACCCGAGAAAGTCGAACGGAAGACAAGCCGATATTGTTGGGGCGAAAAGGACTGCGAGTGGCAAAGACACCCATCTTCTCATTTCCACCCAACACCGGAGGACGCACTACGGGACTATTCGCCCGATGCTTGTTGGCAGAGAACTCCCATATCAGCCACAGATAATCAAAACCCTCGATACCACGCAAGGCATCGGGATTTCGATACTCCGGTTCAAAGACAATCTGTCCTTCCAACTCTTCCACCAATCCAGCCTGCTTAGGTATTCCAAACTTACTCGTAAATGGCGAGCGAAATCTTGCTATTGGTTTTATTTCCATTCTTTCTCTATTTTTTTCATTCAAGACTTACACCTTATTATATATAAGGCAACACAATGCAAAGATAATGCAAATGAGCGCAATAAAAGCTCGCTTTTAAATTGCCGAATGCAGCTTATCTTATGCAAAGATACATTATTTTTGTTTCTCGCCCAAATATGCGCCCAATAATTTTGTATTATCCGCAAAATAATGTACCTTTGCAGACAAAACAATAATAGAAAAAATGAAGATACAAAGACCTCTATATGAGATATGGCTCCAAAAGCCTGGTGAATTGGGCATCTATCAGCAGATAGAACGTGCCGGACGAGTATGCTACAAGAGTGAGAATAACACGACCGAAGATTCGGCAAAGCCCTTTGTCGGTCGCATGATTGAGCATGAGCACTTTGCGATGCTGGAACATGGAACCGTTTACCTTGTTTGCAGCCATGGCGAACTTCCTCTCTACCTCACCAATAAGTTTTCTCGTGTCAACACCATCGATGGCAAGGATTACATCACCACCAATTTGCGTGTGATGGCAGAGAACAAGACATTGGACGACTTGAAATACCGTTGTGATTACGAGGAAGGCAAGCATGAGCTTCGCATCACCGTACATTTCACTACCCAGATTGCCATCACCAGAGAGTACAATCGTCATCGCGCCAACTCCATGGCAGAGCAGAGCACTCGCTACTGCAACTACACCAAGAACAAGTTTGGAAGCGAGATCTGCATCAACCTACCTACTTGGATAGAGGAAAAGACTGATTTTGATGGCATCATCAACGAAGAGGGAAGATGCCACTTTGGAGATACCGACGAGACCAATGAGGAGAAGTTCCAAGAATTGTGCGAGGACATCGCCAACCAAGAGACCGAAGACTGGACCCTACTCGACAGTTGGTTCTTTGCCAACCAAGCTGCCGAGTTTGCCTATATGAAGTTGATTGAAGCTGGTTGCAAGCCTCAGGAAGCTCGTGTCATTTTACCACTCGACACCAATACCGAGTTGGTTCACACTGCTTTCGTTAGCGACTGGAAACATTTCTTCGATCTCCGTGCCTTAGGTACGACAGGAGCTCCTCACCCAGATGCCAAAGTTTTGGCATATCCGCTCTATGAGGAGTTCAAATCCAAGGGTTATTTGAAGCAAGAAGTATAAAGAAAGATTAAAAAACACATCGTAAATGCAGATTTTCCATTTTTCGTACAAACGATATGAGAAAATTCTGTATCTTTGCGATGTGTTTTTCATAGTATTAGATTTAAGGTTATCAAGGTTGGGGCTACAGCGGTAGCCCTTTTTTTATGTCATTACCTCTCATTTCCCCTCGAATTCCCTTATATTCGCCCTTATTTTCTTAGAATATCCGTCTTTTTTGAAGAAAATCGCAAAAAAGTTCCCAAAATATTTGGTGGAACCGAAAATTAGTCGTACCTTTGCAACCGCTTAAGAAAACCAAGCTATAGTCATCCAGACCGAATTTGGAGAGATGGTAGAGTGGTCGATTACAACGGTCTTGAAAACCGTCGTACCGAGAGGTACCGGGGGTTCGAATCCCTCTCTCTCCGCAAGAGCCTTCTGAAAGAGATTTCAGAAGGCTTTTTTCGTATTACCAACTGTTTTATCTATATTTAACGCAAAACAAAGTTGATTATCCAAAAATATCATCTATATTTGCAGCCACATAACCAAACAAGTAAACCTCATGAAGAAATACGTCCTTACCATCCTCATCGCCTTGGCTGCCATCATCACCAGCACAGCCAACGACGGAGTCTATTTCACCAGCGGCAACTTCCTGGTTCCACTGCAAGAGACCGACATATCCGTAAGCAAGGAAATCCTGACCATCACCATAGGCAAGGATGGCTTTGCAAAGGTGGACGTATATTACGAATTCAACAACAAGGGACAGGCGAAGAACGTGACGATGGCATTCGAAGCGGCTTCACCCTACAACAGTTGCGCCCCTCTCGACCACCAAGGCAAGCATCCCGACATCAAGGACTTTACCGTCAACATGAACGGAGTTTCCCTATCCCACCGCAATGCTGTGGTAGCTTGCCGCTACACCCAAGAAGGAGAGCAAGTAGATTTCACGCCTCTCGACCTCACGAAGTGGAAAGGATTTGGCGAGGTAGCCGACAGCATCTTGCCAGCAGAAAATGCCATCTACAACCCCGAACTAGACAGCATCAGTTCGTTTGCTTACGCCTATTATTTTGATGCGCCCTTCAAGGAGGGCATCAACAAGGTACACCACACCTACCAATATCGCATGAGCTACAATGTAAGCCAGAAGTTCACCATTCCCTACTGGCTCACCCCAGCTATGCGATGGGCTAACCACCAGGTGGATGACTTCACGCTGAGAATCGCTTCCGAGGAACCTACCGAGTTCTGCCTCACGGACACCCTCTTCACCTCAGCTCCATTCTTCTCGACACAGAAGACCCCCATCTATCATTTCAAAGACGCATACGAACGTCACAGCATCCTTGCCGAACTCTCGCCCAACGACACCATCGTATGGCATGGCAAAGATTTCAAGCCCAAGGCTGACATTAGTATCGAAGCTCCACTATGGTCGATGGATAGCGTGATGAACAAATGGAGTGCATCCGATTGGGTCATCATCACTGCCGACAAACATGTATATAAATATATAGGTGAATGCGATGACAAGTTTCTAGTGAAAAAGAACAATTACCAATTGGTAGCCCAAGAAGGGAGCAAGAAGACACTCTATTGTGCCGAAGAGGGGCATGGACGAGTCTTCGTTGATACAGAAGAAGCGACCATGGTCAATGTGCGCAAACTTCCTTCCACTAAAAGCACGATACTAGGAACCATCAGCAGTGGGAACCATCCCCAGATAGGAAATGAGGCAAAAAAGCCAGCCACCTACCCATGTCTGGGATTGGTAGATGCACTAGACCGCCATTCTGAAGAGATCACCAAATGGTACAAAATCAAGTATAAAGGCAGAGTGGGATACGTGAGTCAAAAGGTGACAAGATGGAATGCCTTCTAAAGGCATATTCTAAGATGCCAGCAAGCGATTCGCCTACTTAGGAGTAGAATCGCCCACCACCATCAACCCATTGATATCCGTGAGATAGTTGGGACTGCGGCGCTCGCACTTCACCTTCCACGCCTGCTTCTCCTCCCCCTCCACTGCCAGCCTCAACGTCTTCAAGCCATAACGATGGTTGATGGCATCGAGAGCCTGCATCAACTTGGCACGCTCCGGACGATTCTGGATAGGATCGAAGAGGTCGGATTGGAAAGGATGAAGAGGCTCGATGTCACTCACGATAACACCCGCCTTCTTGTATTGGATGCCCTCATGGTATATCGTCGCAAGAACAGACAATGCCGCCTGGGTAATCTCCATCGTGTCAGAAGTAGGCGAAACCAACGACAGGGAAGCAGCATTGCCATACTGCTCCAAATCCTCACGAAATCGATTGCTACTCAAGAACACCGTCACTTTCTTGGCTCCCGAATCATCACCCCTCAACTTATTGGCACAACTACTCGCAAAGGTTGCCACGGCAGCCTTCAAGGAATCGAGGTCACCTACCATCTCCCCAAAGCTGCGACTTGTACAGATGGTCTTCTTCCTCATCACCTCAGAAGTGTCGATGCAAGGCTTGCCGTTCAATTCCAACCACGTCTGAACACCAGGCTTGGTAAGATGAGACTTCACCCACGACTCACTTTTGTCGGCAAAGTCGAGCGGTGTATGAATGCCATAGTAATTGAGTTTCTCCAAGGTTTGCCGACCGATACCCCATACATCGGATAGTTCGAAGAGCTGCAGAGCCTTGCGCCGCTTCTCATCGGTATCTATCATGCAAACACCTTGATAGCCCTTATATTTCTTGGCAAACTTGCTTCCCATCTTGGCAAGCGTCTTCGAGGGAGCAATGCCCACGCTCACCGGAATATCCGTCCAGAGCTTGATTTTCGCCGCCACCTCACGCATCATCTCCACCAAGTCGAAGTGAGCCTCATAGCCATTCAAGTCACAGAAGCTCTCGTCGATGCTATAGTTCTCCACATGTTGGATAGACGTGCGCAGGATATTGGTCACTCGCTTGCTCATGGCGGCATAGAGATACATATTGGTGGAGAACACCGCCACACGATACCCTTCCACGATGTCGCGTACCTTGAAGATAGGATCGCCCCGGTGCAGTCCTATCGCCTTGGCTTCGGGAGTGAGCGCAACGATGCAACCGTCATTGCTTGATAGCATAACGACCGGCTTACCTTCCAAGCCAGGATGGAACACCTTCTCCACCGAGCAGAAGAAACTATTGCAATCTACTAGGGCATACATGATTTTATCCCCTTGGTTTGTGGATGATATACGTCACCGTTCCCCAAATACTGAAGGAATCTTCCTCCGTCACCCGAATCTCAGGATAGCTAGGATTGGCTGGTACGAGCCATCCCTCCTCCCCTCTCCGTTCAAATCGCTTAAGGGTATATTCGCCATTCAGTTCACAGACGGCGACTTCCGTTGGCGAAGGATTTCGGTTACTCTTATCCACGATGATGATGTCGCCATCATAGATGCCAGCGTCAATCATCGAGTTGCCTTGCACTCGGATGAGATAGCTTGCCTCAGGATTGGGGCAGAGCATTCGGAGTAACTCAATATCCTGTCCTTTCTCATCATTGTCGAGCGGAATGGGGAATCCCGCCACAATATCCACATCGAAGAATGACAAGCGCATATCCCCTAGCTGAGCGACAGGATACACCTCGCCCAACTTCTCCAATATCGCTTGCTTTATCTTTATATTTTTTTCCAATACCATTTGTTTCTTGATTAATGCAAAGATACAAATACTTTCGGATATAGCGGTTTGTTTCTCGGAAAAAGTGAGAAAAAAGATGAACAAGCCGAAACGAACTCGGTAAGACGAAAGGATGAATAGTGAAAAATATATGATTATTTCATTTTTCATTTACGTTTCACATCTCCCTTCACTTTTCGAGAATCCATCCTGATTATCAGACGTTTGCAGTGAAGGGAAGAATCATGATTGGCTATAAAACTGCAAGGATAGGACATGAGAATCACATCTATCCCACTCAGATTGTTTCTATCAAGCAATAAGCGCATATCTTCGAAGCCGAAGTGCTACGCTCTCGAAGCCTAAGCATCCTCTTCCCCACTCCTGCGATCTTTTCTCTAGGCACAAACATATTTCTGTCTATAGAGAAACATATGTCCCACTAGGCCCAAACATATGTTTCACTATAGACAGAAGTTCTCCGCACTCGAATTCATCACACTACACCCTCATACACAGACACTTACGGACATAGTAACATCACATCAAAAGCATAGCATTTCATATAGCAAAACTCGAACTGACATACCTACGGCTTAGCTTTCATGGCGCAAACGCCCTCGCTTCCCATGATGCAGACACCACAAAAAGTGGCGATAACAGTGCTAAATCTCATCAAAAAACATTGATTTAGCACCACTATCGCCACATTCTTCATATCAAATACCACTTACTGCACATACTTTCTGCCATTGCAGACGACCACACCATGGTAGTTGGCATCCACACGCTGACCTTGCAAATTATAAATCATCGCCTTTGCGGATGATTCCCCTGCAACAGGATGAAGTTGAACACCCGTGGTCTGACTTACCACCTCTACCTTTTCGGACACAGTATCATCACCACCAGTTCCATCAAGAATCTCACCATAGTTGTACATCGTCTGGTCGGGCACATTCTGCCAGAAAGTATCGCCTTCGGAAGGCAAACCGATGTGCTTGGCTGCATCCCAACGGATGCCATCCACGCCACACGACTTCAACTCAGCCACATACTCCTTGATTTTTCTTGTACACGAGAATCCTCGGTCTTCAAGTCCCACATACCAATTCTGCCATGCGTCACTTGCCAACGGTTGCTATAGTCGATACCTCCCTGATAATCGTGATACAGGCTCTTGTCTTGCCAGAAAGAAGCTACATAGCTCAAGCTGCCATTGGTATGGCTTGCCACCACATCCACGATGATCTTGACACCATATTGATGGGCTTCGGTACAGAGTTCGGTCAGTCCCTCCTTGGTTCCCAAACCATTCTCACCCACCTTGTAGTCGTAAGGTTGATAGAGCATATACCATGCAGCACCAACCGGCTCACGAGGATGAGCAGGCGAAGTTTGAACAGCCGAGAACCCCGCCGCCGCAATGTTAGGCAACTCCTCTTTGATTTGTGCGTACGTCCAGTCAAAACAGTGCAAGATAGATGTTTAATTATAAGTTAAGATTTTAGTTATTTACTTTTCTAATGCAAATAGAGCAATAATATGAAAACTCACAACTCATTTTCTTTAAAATTTCGTTCTTTTTCATATGCAATCATTTACACAAGTTATCTTTACATGCTACACATAACTATCTAGAAAACAAAAATGGTGTCTGCATCACTACAGACGCCATTCCTAAGTAAAAGATATTTAGTAAATTCGCATATACAGCTATTCAGTTTTATTTTACGTATATAAATCTATCTCCATCGTGCAAACGTTTTCACACAAAGAGGAAATAAAGGACAGACTAAGCGGCGTATTTCTGAGTGTTCAGAAATACGCCGCCGGACCCAAAACAATCATTTATTACCTAAAAAAGTAACTGACATCCATAACTAATACAAACCGGAGCTACATAAAACTATTCGCATAAAACCTTCAAAAACCTTTCATCTATGAAATTCAAATTCAATCTAAAACCTAAATAACCTATGAAACCTTTAATCTATGAACCTAAATGTATAATCTATGAATATAAATCATCTTTATTTACTTTCTACGCTTTATCCTTGTTGTTCTTTTCGACTGCAAAAGTAATATGAATCTCTCAAACCCGCAATAAAAAAGATGCATTTTCGTGCAATTTAGTTGTGCAAGCGTTTGCACAAACCTACGGGTTGACAACCTAAATAATACATACACCTTAATTATAATATATATAAAGCAAACTTCGACCGCACGAAGGAATAACGATAACACTTTGTTTACGTTTTTTCTATTCTCCAAGTCAAAAAGAAAGCAAAACAAAGAATTCAGCGACACGAATACACGTAAAGCAAAATCAATAATGTCATTTTATCATACACAATATCATATTGCTTACAATTTACAAGCAAATAAGGCTTTAGTACTTACAATCTGAAACAGAACGAAAAAATATAGATTATTTTTGCAGATTATCGCTTGCATATTCCGACAAATTGTTGTACTTTTGCAATCGAAACAAAACAAATAGTTATCGTTTTCAAAGATTACATGGCAAAACGTCAGTTTTCGAGAAACATAACTAAAAAGAACACTCTCTGATGAGAGCAAGTCAAACTTAACAACAATAGAGATATGAGAACAAAAGTTCATTTCACCAAGATGCAAGGGGCTGGCAATGACTACATCTATGTAGATACCACATTGTACAACATCCCCGACCCTGAGAAAGCAGCCATTGCCTGGAGTGCTTATCACACAGGAATCGGAAGCGACGGACTGGTTCTCATTGGAAAACCACAGGATGGCAGAAGAGCCGACTACTCCATGCACATCTTCAACGCAGACGGTTCGGAAGCGATGATGTGTGGCAATGCTAGCCGATGTATCGGCAAATATCTTTACGAGAAAGGTTTGACACGCAAAGATACCATCCGACTAGAGACACTTTCTGGTATCAAGATACTGAGATTGCACATTCAGGACAACGGTAAGGTGGTAGATTCCGTGACGGTTGACATGCTTCAGCCAAAGCTAGAGAACAAAGAGCAATTTGTTCCAAGTGAGGAATCAACCCGAACCACCGAGGATGGCATCAAACAAGTAACGCTGGAGGCAGACGGCAGGAAATTTGAAGGAACCTATGTCTGTATGGGAAATCCCCACTTTGTAACCTTCGTGGATGACATCGATACCATCGACATCGCCCACTATGGTAAGATACTTGAGAGAGACAGTACATTTCCACAGCGTTGCAACATCGAGTTCGCACAAATGACTGAAACTGACATAATTCGAACGAGAGTTTGGGAGAGAGGAAGCGGCATCACCATGGCATGTGGAACTGGGGCATGTGCAACAGCCACAGCCGCCGCTATCACCCACCGAGCCAGTCGTGAAAGCGACATCGTCATGGACGGCGGCACGCTCCACATCGAATATCGGGAAGCCGACAACCACGTCTATATGACAGGTCCAGCGGCATTTGTTTTTGATGGAGAAATCGAACTCCCATAGGAGAGGCAAGACAAGAGAATTCTTCACTCTTCACTTAAACATTGGCAAACTTAAATAATAAATAAGGTCTTGGAAGGATAACAGAAGAGACCGCAATAAAAGGAGAATAACAATATGGCATTAGTAAATGAACATTTCCTGAAGTTGGCTAGCAACTACTTGTTTGCCGACATCGCAAAGAAGGTAAACGCCTACAAGATTGCCCATCCAAAGCAACGTGTGATCAGCTTGGGCATCGGCGACGTAACACAGCCCCTCTGCCCTGCCGTCATCAAGGCGATGCACAAGGCGGTGGACGAGATGTCCGTCCAAGCTTCTTTCAGAGGCTATGGTCCTGAGCGAGGCTACGACTTCCTCCGTGAGGCGATCATCAAGAACGACTTCTTGCCACGTGGCATCCACCTCGACGCTAACGAGGTGTTCGTCAACGATGGTGCCAAGAGCGACACAGGAAATATCCAGGAGATTTTGAGATGGGATAACAATATCGGTGTCACCGACCCGATTTATCCTGTATATATCGACTCCAACGTGATGATAGGTAGAGCGGGAGTCTTCGAGAATGGCAAATGGAGCAATGTCACCTATATGCCATGCGATGAGGGAAATAACTTCACTCCTCAGATTCCTGACCATCGTGTAGATATGATTTACCTCTGCTACCCTAACAACCCAACGGGTACGGTCATCACCAAGGAAGAGCTTCGCAAGTGGGTGAACTACGCTGTCAAGAACGAAAGTATCATCCTCTACGATGCCGCCTACGAGGCATACATCCAAGACCCAGAGATTCCTCACTCTATCTACGAGATTCGTGGAGCGAGAAAGGTAGCGATAGAGTTCCATAGCTATTCGAAGACCGCTGGTTTCACTGGCGTTCGCTGTGGCTACACCATCGTTCCTAAGGACTTGAAGGCGAAGACCTTGTCGGGAGAAGAGGTAGCACTCAACCCTATTTGGGATCGTCGCCAATGCACCAAGTTCAATGGCACCAGCTACATATCCCAGAGAGCAGCCGAGGCTATCTACACTCCTGAGGGCAAGGAACAGGTGAAGGCTACCATCAACTACTATATGGAGAATGCCCACATTATGAGAGAGCAACTTCAGAAGTTGGGCTTGCGAGTATATGGCGGCGAGAATGCCCCATATCTTTGGGTCAAGACACCAAACGACACGCCTAGTTGGAAGTTCTTCGAAGAGATGCTCTACGGAGCTAGCGTAGTCTGCACCCCAGGCGTCGGTTTCGGTCCATCGGGCGAAGGTTACATCCGTCTCACCGCTTTCGGCGAACGTGAGGATTGCATCGAAGCCATGGGAAGAATCGCCAAGTGGCTGGGGAAATAATCAAACATCGAACATTAATAATTAAACATTATAAAGGTATGAGCAACTTAAGATTTCAAGCTGTTGCAGAGGCTTCCAAGAGAAAGCCTGTTGAAGTAGCCGCTCCAAGCGAGCGACCAAGCGAATTCTTTGGTAAGAAAGTTTTCAACCGCCAGAAGATGTACAAGTATCTTCCTGCCGACGTTTACGAGAAACTCGTTGACGTCATCGACAATGGCGCACGTCTCGACCGAAACATTGCCGACGCCGTAGCCAAAGGCATCAAGCAGTGGGCTGACGAGAACGGGGTAACACACTACACTCACTGGTTCCAGCCATTGACTGAGGGTACTGCCGAGAAGCACGATGCCTTCATCGAGCATGATGGCAAGGGCGGCATGATCGAGGAGTTCTCAGGCAAGTTGCTCGTACAGCAGGAGCCTGACGCATCTTCCTTCCCTTCAGGTGGTATCCGCTCTACCTTCGAGGCTCGTGGTTACTCTGCTTGGGATCCTACATCCCCTGTGTTCATCATCGATGATACACTCTGCATCCCTACCGTATTTATCTCATATACCGGTGAGGCGCTCGACTACAAGGCTCCATTGCTCCGTGCTTTGCACGCTGTCAACGTAGCTGCCACAGAAGTTTGCCATTATTTCAACCCAGATGTCAAGAAGGTCATTTCCAACCTCGGTTGGGAGCAGGAGTACTTCTTGGTAGATGAATCATTATACGCCGCACGCCCTGACTTGATGTTGACTGGTCGCACCTTGATGGGTCACGACTCTGCCAAGAACCAGCAGATGGACGACCACTACTTCGGAGCCATCCCAGAGCGTGTTCAGGCTTTCATGAAAGATTTGGAGGTTCAAGCTCTTGAGCTTGGCATTCCTTGCAAGACTCGCCACAACGAGGTAGCACCTAACCAGTTTGAGTTGGCGCCTATCTTCGAGGAGACCAACCTCGCCGTTGACCACAACATGCTCTTGATGAGTTTGATGAAGAAAGTGGCACGCCATCATGGATTCCGTGTTCTTTTGCACGAGAAACCATTCGCAGGCATCAATGGTTCTGGTAAGCACAACAACTGGAGTCTTTCTACAGATACAGGCATCCTGCTCCATGGTCCAGGCAAGACCCCAGAGGACAACCTCCGTTTCGTAGTCTTCATCACCGAGACCTTGATGGGTGTATATAAGCACAATGGTTTGCTCAAGGCTTCCATCATGAGTGCTACCAATGCGCATCGTCTTGGTGCCAACGAGGCACCTCCAGCCATCATCTCTTCATTCCTTGGCAAGCAGCTTACCGACCTCCTCAACCACATCGAGAAAGCCGACAAGGACGAACTCTTCACCGTAGCTGGCAAGCAGGGCATGAAGCTCGACATCCCAGAGATTCCTGAGTTGATGATTGATAACACCGACCGTAACCGTACCTCTCCATTCGCCTTCACCGGCAACCGTTTCGAGTTCCGTGCCGTAGGTTCTGAGGCCAACTGTGCATCAGCGATGATTGTATTGAACACTGCAGTAGCCGAGGCTTTGACCGACTTCAAGAAGCGTGTGGACGAGTTGATTGCCAAGGGTGAGGACAAGACATCTGCCATCATCGACATCGTACGCCAGGACATCAAGGCTTGCAAGCCTATCCGCTTCGACGGAAATGGTTACAGCGATGAGTGGGTAGAAGAAGCTGCTAAGCGTGGATTGGATTGCGAGAAGAGTTGTCCTAAGATCTTCGAGCGTTACCTCGACCCTGCATCTATCAAGATGTTTGAGGACATGGGCGTGATGAAGAAGAACGAGTTGGAAGCTCGCAACGAGGTGAAATGGGAGACCTACACCAAGAAGATTCAGATTGAGGCTCGTGTGATGGGAGACTTGAGCATGAACCACATCATCCCTGTGGCTACTCACTACCAGAGTCAGTTGGCTAAGAATGTGGAGAACATGATTGATATCTTCGGCGACGAGGAAGGCAAGGCTCTCACTGCTCGTAACATCAAGATTATCAAGAAGATTGCCGAGCGCACCCAGTTGATTGAGACGGGTGTAGAGGAGTTGGTCAATGCCCGCAAGGTAGCCAACAAGATTGAGAGCGAGCACGACAAGGCCATCGCATACCACGACACCGTGGCTCCAAAGATGGAGGAAATCCGTTATCAGATTGATAAGTTGGAGTTGACCGTAGCCGATGAGCTTTGGACATTGCCTAAGTATCGTGAGCTTCTGTTCATCCGATAAAGATTGAAAAGAGACAGTATCATCTGATTACTGGTCAGATAAACATAAAAACTGCTCATTCGTGAAATGAGCTACTCTTCATCAGATATAACAAAAACGATCAATCTATTTCTTTTATTGGTTGTTTAAGTTTGCGCGGAGTGTGGTTGTGAAATCACGCTCCGCTTTAATTTGAGACACAATTATGGCGAATTCGCCACAATTAGATTATTTATCCATATATCGTAGCCACGATCTTTCTCGCCCCACCATAGTTGCGGAACTCGCAGAGGTAAATGCCCTGCCACGTACCGAGATTCAACCTGCCATTCGTGATAGGGATGGTGAGGCTCACACCGAAGAGGGAACTCTTGGCATGGGCAGGCATATCATCGTCGCCTTCGAGTACATGGTCATAATATGGCTCGTTCTCCTTGACGAGATGATTCATGATTTTCTCCATATCCGAACGCACATCAGGGTCGGCGTTCTCATTGATACTGAGGGCACACGAAGTATGCTTCACGAAGAGATGGAGCAAGCCCACCTTGGGAAGTGGGCTTGGGAGATGAGACAATATCTCTTGTGTAACAAGATGACAACCTCTGCGCTTGGCAGTAAGCGAAAATTCTGTTTGCTGTATCATTCCATTTAAATATATATTTTCTATTTTAGCTTATACTTTCTATTCAAAGTAGATTTTAAACTTATACTTCAATCTTTCAGCGAATAAGTGACCGTGGTCACTACCCTCACCTTCTTGATGTAAGGGGTATTGGAATCCCGGTCCTCTATCGAGAACTGACCTTGGTCGGCATTCATAATCTTGTCGAGCTTACTCTTGCTGTTCTTGGCAAACTGTTCGGCAGTCTGCTCGGCATTGGCTATCGCCTCCTCCATCATCTTCGGTTTCATCTTGCGGAAAGCCACATACTCATACTTCACCGGATTGTCATAACCACCATCCACGATGGCGACACCCTTCTGGAGCAACTCCCCCTGACGGGCGATGATACTGCGCACGAGCTTCACGTTGTTGGAAGTCACGGTGATAATCGAAGTGATGTTGTAACGATAAGGCTGACGATTGTCGCCATATCGCTCGGCATTGAGGTCGATGACTACAGGGGCGTTCACATTGATTTCACTTGCCTTGACACCATTTGCCAACAAGAACTTGCGAATGGTGCTCGTGGTGGTATTGATTTTCTGATACAGCTCAGGCAAGTCGTTGCCTATCTCCTTCGAGAGGATAGGCCACGTCACCTTGTCGGCTTCCACCTCCTTCTCCGCCAAGCCTTTCACCACGACCTTGCGATCCTTACCTGCCAAGCCCTCCAAACCCGACTTGATGCAAAATCCAAGCGCAATGATGCCGATGGCTAAGATTGCCGCTTGCTTGATACCTGTACTTACATTCATAACTACCCCAATTTAGGTTCAACATTCAGTCTTCTAAAAACATTTGCACATCCAATGCAAACTTTCGGGGGCAAATATAGGCTTTTATCCCTCTACCTCCAAACTTTCGCCCTCATATTTAAGCAACTTTAGCAATGTTACAGTTGCATCCTTATCCCCTAACAAAGCGCATTTATAGCATGCAAGAAAGCGCATCCTTGCATGCTATAAATGCGCTTTCTTGCATCAAGTATGTTCTTTTCTTCTTTTTTTCCTCCTTGTTTCAGCAAAAAGCATTATCTTTGCAGCCTAATAAAGACAAGAAGATATGGATTACAATATGATAGGCACAGCGTGGTCGCTTTTGCCTCCCCTCGTAGCCATCGCACTGGCACTCAAGACCAAGGAGGTCTATTCCTCCCTCTTCATCGGCATCTTGCTAGGTGCCGCACAATATTGCATCTCGATGGGTACAGGACTGGATGGATTTCTGATACACCTCACCAATCATACCGTGGGCAGTGGCGATGATGCCAAGGCTTACGGCATGATTCATTGCCTCTCCGACCCTTGGAACGTAGGCATACTTGTGTTTCTCGTCCTCCTCGGTTCCATCGTGTCACTGATGAACAAGGCTGGCGGTTCTGCAGCCTTCGGTCGATGGGCTTCGCAACACGTCAAGTCGAAGATGGGTGTGCAGATAGCCACCATCCTGTTGGGCATCTTGATATTCATCGATGATTACTTCAACTGCCTCACCGTGGGTTCGGTGATGCGCCCTATCGCCGTTCGCAATGGCGTGACCAAGGAGAAGTTGGCTTATCTCATCGACTCCACGGCAGCCCCCGTCTGCATCATCTCCCCTATCTCCAGTTGGGCAGCGGCAGTATCGGGATTCGTGTCGGGAGGCGAGAACGGATTGGCACTGTTCTGCAAGGCAATACCATTCAACTTCTATGCCTTCTTCACCATCCTCTTCATGTTTGGCATCGTTTTCCTCGGCTTCGACTTCAAGGCGATGAGCAAGTATGACGAACGGCTTCGTGACTGGTATGAGCGTACCAACGGAGGCAAGCTCGATGAAGTGAGCGATACCAAGTTGCATATCGTAGAGCATGGTGTGGATGCCCAGAAAGGCGATGCCACACAGAGCAAGGGAAAGGTGGCAGACCTTGTCATCCCAATCTTGTTGCTCATCATCTTCTGCATGGCTGGTATGGTGTATTCCGGCGGATACTTTGACGCATCGAGCAAGAACTATCTGGATTTCATTGATGCCTTCGCCGAGAGCAATGCCTCCATCGGCTTGGTCATCGGTTCGCTAGCCGCCTTCATTCTCACCATCATCCTCTTTGTGGCACGCAAGACCTTGCCTTTTCATGATGCCATGAGCAGCCTCATCAAGGGCTTCGAGGCGATGGTGCCAGCCATCCTCATCCTCACCTTGGCATGGACGCTGAAGAGTATGACCGACTCACTGGGTGCCGCGGAATACGTATCGGGCTTGGTGGCTAGCAGTGCGGCAGGTTTGCAACAACTACTGCCTGCCATCATCTTTGTCGTGGCAGCCTTCCTTGCCTTTGCCACAGGCACTTCATGGGGTACATTCGGCATTCTCATCCCTATCTGCATCGCCGTATTCCCAACGGATGATCCACTTCGCATCATCTCCATCTCAGCTTGTATGGCAGGAGCGGTATGTGGCGACCATGTCTCCCCTATCTCCGACACCACCATCATGGCGAGTGCCGGTGCCGAGTGCAAGCACGTACACCACGTCTCCTCCCAGTTGCCATACGCCCTGACAGTGGCATTGGTATCCTTCCTCACCTTCTTGGTGGCAGGATTCACACAGTCGCTCGGCATCATCGGCAGCGCCATCGTGTCGTGGATATGTGGCATCACCCTATTGGCTTCGGCATTGATGATTCTCAAGAAAAAGAAATGAGTCATTAGAAAGAATGAATCTGACAAATATCATAGTAAACAACTAAAACAGTAACGATATGGGAAAAAAATTACTTCACATGGCATTGGCGGTAATAGCCGCTGTATTGCCAACGATACCTAGTATGGCGCAAATACCAGAGGGGTATTACAATTCACTCAAAGGCAAGAAGGGAGCGGAGCTGAAAACCGCTGTTTATAATGTCATCAAGAACGCCAAGGTGCTCTCCTACGGAAACGGAAGTGGACATACCTGGTGGGGATTTTGGCAGACCGACCGTGACAGCCGTGGCTACTACATCGACCGATACTCCGCAGAAAGAAGTTGGGTGAAATCCACCTCACAAGGCGCAGTGGGTTCGGGTATGAATATCGAGCACTCCTTCCCTAAGAGTTGGTGGGGAAAAGCCCAAAACCAAGCTTACAAAGACCTCTATAACTTGATGCCTTGCGAGAGCAAAATCAACTCCACCAAGAGCAACTACCCGATGGGAACCGTGGTAAGTGGCGACAATGGCAATGGATGGACAAAAGTCGGAATTGGTTCTGATGGCAAAAAATATTGGGAGCCTGCCGACCCTTGGAAAGGAGACTTCGCCCGTGGTTATATGTATATGGCTACCACCTACCAGAACTTCACTTGGTCTGGAACATCTGCCCTTCAAATCCTCCAGCAAGGCACTTACCCTACCCTCCAAAAATGGGCTTACACCTTATTTATAAAATGGGCGAAAGCTGACCGCCCCGATGCCTTGGAAATCCAGCGCAACGAGGATGTCTATAAGATACAGGGCAACCGCAACCCATACGTTGACTTCCCTAACTTGATGGAATATGTTTGGGGAGACAGTACCGACATCGCCTTCAATCCAGAGACGACCGTCAAGTCGAGTGCCTACAAGGATGGTGGTGGAACGGTTAATCCAGACCCGACTCCGGACCCAGACCCGACACCAGGCCCTACGCCTGATGAGCCGACAAGCGGAGTTATCCTAACAGCCGACTTCACCAAGCAGAAAGGTGGTTGCACGGAGGAAATCACCAAGAATGAGACTACATATAGCAACATTTGGAGACAAAGTAATCTATATGGATGGTATGCTACAGCCCACGAAAACGGCAAGAACTACGTAGCCGATGCCACGCTCTATCTACCTGAGATAGACTTGACAGATTACCAAGACGCATCTCTTACCATCAATCAAGCCATCAACCATGCAAATGGGAATGCGCTCAAATACCTCAGTGTAGAAGCGACAGTGATTGATTCCGAAACTGGCGAGAAGGAAGTAAGCAAGTTGACAGACCTCGCAGTACCATCCAAGGACGGTTGGACGTTCCAAGACTATGTTCTCGACCTCGCCCAATATTGCGGCAGCAAGGTAATCCTTGCCTTCCACTACACCAGCGACACCGACACTAGCTGTTACTGGGAAATCAAGAACCTCACCATCGAAGGCACCAAGGTCCCTACGGGTATCGACACTCCTACTTGGAAGACTGACAATCATGGAGTGATTGATTTCAGCAAACCATACGAGACCTACACAGTCGATGGAATGAAGACTACATTGAACAAAAACAAGAAAGGCATCTTCATCATCAAGCAAGGCAATGCCACTCGCAAAATGGTAAGATACTAATAACAGAAAAAGCCCGAATACTCGAAAGGAGTTTCTCCTCAGAGTATTCGGGCTTTTATTTTCTATGTACGGACATTATTTGTCCAATACCGCCAAGTTCTGATAGAACCAAACGTTCATCTGGTTGGCTCCGCGATGGTTCCAAGCATAGTATGGAATCAAAGTGAGATTCATATTCTTTACAGAAACCTTGCCATCAGCAGCCTGATCCAATACCTGCGCAGGTGTCTGGATAGCCTTCACAGCGAAAGCAGGAGCACCCTTGGTCTCGGTATTCTGAATAGTGTAGTTGTCAACGAGCGTGAAAGCAGGCTTCTTGCTGCCCATCACTGCACGGAGCACAGGCTCGCCTGCATTGTCAGCAGCCTCAGCACAATAAACCAAAGGACCACGCTCCACAGCTACCTTGCCACGATCATCAGCCACCTTGCCATTGGCTACAACGGTACGAACTGGCATATCGAAATGGATACGAACGACATCACCCTTCTTGATATTTTTCACTGGCAGATAACCCTTATTGGCTACCAAGTCAGCTTCCACAGCCTTGCCATTCACGGTCACGCTATAAGTTGGTTTCTCAGCATCACGATAAGCATAGAGGTCACTTGGCACTACCTGGTTGCGAACCCATCCAGGAATACGCACCAAGAGGTTGGCATTCTTCGCCGCATTCTTCTTCACAGTAATCTTGATGTCTCCATCCCAAGGATACTCGGTTGTCTCCTCCAAGACCACATTCTTGCCACCCACCTTGATGGTAGAAGTATTGCCAGCGAAGAGGTTCACATAGATATTATTGTCCTGCACACCAAAGAGATAACCCGGAACGGAAGGGATGAAACGGCACAGGTTGCTAGGACAGCAGGCACAACCGAACCATGGTTGACGTGTGGTATTGCCATCGGAATTAAACTTATATTTGCCATCGCTAGATAGAGGGTTTGGATAGAAGAAACGTCCACCGTCCATACTCATGCCAGAGATGACACCATTATACAAGGTGCGCTCCAAGCAGTCGATATACTTACTCTCGCCGTGCAAGAGGAACATGCGCTCGAAGAGATATACCATAGAGATGGCAGCACAAGTCTCGTTGTAAGCAGTCATGTTAGGCAACTCATAATTGGCACCGAAAGCCTCACCGGCATGACGGGCACCCACACCACCCGTGAGATAATACTTCTTGGAAACGATATTGTTCCAGATACGATCGATGGTCTTGATATAATCAGAGTCTTGTGTGAGGGCAGCCACATCAGCAATACCGGCATACATATATCCAGCACGAACGGCATGTCCCCAAGCCTCGCTCTGCTCCAAGATAGGTTTGTCGCTCTGAGAATAGATGTCCTTGATATGTGTCTTGCCACGATAGTCGAGCAGATACTTAGCCTCATCGAGATACTTTTTCTCGCCCGTCAAGGTGTAGAGACGAGCCAACGCCATCTCTGCAATTTGGTGTCCTGGCACGACAGTAGCCTGTCCCTGCTTAGGACCCACCTCCTTGACCACGCAATCAGCATAGCGCTTGGCGATGTTGAGGAACTTGGTGCTACCCGTAGCCTGATAATGAGCGCAAGCCGCATCCACCATGTGGCCGAGGTTGTAGAGCTCATGGCTCAGCACCTCTTCCTTCTCCCATCGCTTGTCACCACTCCATCCATGAGGATGCTTTGGGTTGATGGTACGAGCTGTATAGAGATAGCCATCAGGCTCCTGTGCCGCTCCGACCACGTTGAGCACACTGTCGATATAAGCCTTCAACTTTTTGTCGGGATAGGTTTGGAGGATATAGCTAGCACCTTCGATGGTCTTATAGACATCGGTATCATCGAAGGAGAACCCCATAAACTTGCTCACGTCCCAGGCAGGGGTATTCAGTCCCTCATGACCAAGATGCTGCAAGGTATAGGCAGCCATCTCGAAATTCTTGTAACGGTGCTCGCTCTCACATTTGCTGAAAGCCAAAGGAATTGTCACTTTCTGAGCTGCTTGCAAACGAGCGCCCCAAAAGGTGTTCTGCGAAATCTTCACACTGGTAAAAGGAACTTGGGCGAATGGATAACCATTGCTCAGTGTCTTGCTGTTCTTCTGTGCCATCGTTGGCAATACCACGGCGGCTGAAAGAATCACAGTTGAAATCAGTCTCTTCATAAATTCTTCTTTAGGTTATTAATATTGTTGGTTTTTGCTATCGAACCATATCGATGGTGCAAAGATAATAAAACTAAATGAATAAAGTGTGCTATCAACAATAAAAAAGTGTGCAATTAACGATAAATGTTAGTTGCACACACCATTTTGCAGCATATTATAACTAAAACTGCGCTTTAAACAAGAATGATTTACCTTTATTTGGTCGTCAAATACTTATCATATTCACAAGCTGCGAGCAAGAAAGCACCCACACCGAAGTTAGCTTGCGAGTTGGCATCCACCGTCTGACCAGGGATGGCACGCTCACCGATAGGTTGTACATATCCCACCTTGCCGTCTGCCTGAAGTGCAGTCTCTGTGAGGTATGTCCAAGCACGGTCGATGACCTTCTTGTATTCTTTCTTATTGAGGTAGCCATTGTTGACACCCCAAAGCATACCATAAGTAAAGAAAGCAGTACCACTGGTCTCTGGTCCTGGCGCATGGTCAGGGTCCATCATCGAACGAGTCCAATATCCCTCTGGCTGCTGGATCTCAGCTACCGCCTTCGCCAACTTCTGATACTTGTCCACGAAGAACTGATAGTGCTGATAGTCCTTAGGCATATCTTGCAGCACCTTGGCCAAGCCAGCTAGTACCCATCCGTCGCCACGAGCCCAGAAGTCCTTTTTGCCGTTGGCACTCTTATGCTTTGGATATACATATTTGCCATCACGGAAGTAGAGATTGGTCTCCTTGTCGAGCATAATCTCGTCGGTGGTGAGGAGGTTGGCATAGAGCTTGTCGAGATACTTCACGTCGCCAGTGAGTTTGTACATCTTGGTCATCACAGGCATCACCATATAGAGGGCATCACTCCACCACCAATAGTCGGTAGGCTCGGAGTAAGCCTCATAGTGCATCACCTCCTTGGCACGCTTCACCATATATTCAGAGGCAGAGGCATTCCCCTTGGCTGCCTCGATGTTGTAGAGGTCGATGTAGGTTTGGAAACAAATCTGCCAGTCGCCGAAGAGCACATGGTCCTTGCCTTCGCCGTATGGTTTGTACTTCCACTTGGCAGGGTTTGCCTCGGTAGCACCCGACCAGTCGTTGTGCTCAGCCCATCGGATAGTATAGTCGAGCATCTTTGGGTCTTTGAGCATCTTCCATACCTCCATGTTGCCGGTATGATAAGCGGCGTTGTCCCAGAAGGAGCGAACCTCAGGCTTATTGTTGGTCTGCCAGTAGTTGTTCACCTTCTGTATCATCTCCACGATTTGTTCGTGGTTCCAAGTCTTGGAAGCCTTCACTTCCTTCTTTGGCTTGGTTAGCTTGGCTGCCTTCACAGTCTTCTGTGAAGAAGCAATAGAAGTATATACAGGAGCTGTAGCATTAGCTTGAAGAGCAAGCGAAGCGACAGCGAACATCAAAAATATCTTTTTCATATCGTCATAAGGCGTATGCCCCATTTATCATTTATAATTTATCATTTGTCATTTAAATATCACCACTTGTCCTTGGTTGTGATATCGTCTTTCCACTGGTGATCCTTAGGGAAAGCCTGGTTGTTCCATGCCTTCACCTGAGTCCAAGGCTGAGCAGCGTCTGTCCAAAAAGGATGGTCGGCAGGCAAGCCGAGAGGCATGAAGGCAAGGGTCGTCATGTAGAGAGAACCATTGTTGGTGTACCAGTCTGCCACGTTCTTTTGGCTTGTTCCACAGAAACCGATGGAGAGATACCCTTTTTCATTGAAGTTGTTCTCCTGGTCGAACATACGATGGAGCACCTTTGTGAGAGCTGCACGCACCTGACCATTGCTCAAGTCGTTAGGCAACTTCTGGTACCAAGCCATCAATGCGAGTGGTTGCATAGTAGCCATACGATAAGGGATGCTTCGTCCGAAAGCAGGGAAGGTACCCTCAGGAGAGATGAAACGCTCCAAGATGAGGCTATACTTCTGGCATCGTTTCAACTCACGGTCGTAATACTTCTTGTAGTCGAGACGAGTGTTAGCCTTGGCATCTACCATCGCCTGCAAGGTCTCCAAGTACATAGGATGGAACACATAACTACTGTAGTAGTCGAAGGCAAAGACAGGGCCATCTGAATACCAGCCATCACCCACATACCATTCCTCCATCTTGCGACAAGCTGAGTTGACACGATATTGGTCGTAGTCGCCACCAGCCTTCGCCATGAAACTCTCGATGGTGGAAGAGAAAAGCAACCAGTTGGTATATGGAGGGTCGATATGACGAAGCTTGGCAAACTCCTTCAGGTAGCGTTGCTTGGTCACGTCATCCAATGGCATCCACAAGGTATCGTAAGCACGAAGGAAACTCTCGGCGATGTAAGCGGCATCCACCAAGTTCTGTCCTCCGATACCCCAACAGAGATAGTCTGGGTTCTGAGGATCGACAGCGTTCTTGTAGGAAGCCAAAGCCCACTCACGCAGTTGCTTGCGCTGCTTGCCCTCGACAGTATTGTCATCCGGCAAGGTAAGCCAAGGAGCCACACCAGCCATCAATCTGCCGAAACACTCCATGTAGAGCACTTTCTTGTTGCGGTTGTCGAAGCTCGGACTGAACTCCGTCTGCATGTTTTTCTGTAACTCGCCCTTCGCCATGTTTTCCAACACGGGTTGAGCCATCTTGTAAGCCAAGGAGCACCAATATTCACGGTCGCTCTGCTGTTGTACCTTCTTCTTGGCACTCATTCCAACGAAAGGAACCAACGCCAAAAGGACGGTCATCACGATAGTTTTATATATATTATTCATAGATAAGTTGTAATTTGCTATTGTTTGTTTAGTTATTGTTATTCTTTTAAGCGTAGAGATGTACCCAATGCAGGTAATCTCCACAAAGATAGGTGATTTTCTTCAGAAACAAGCAGAGCGACCGGTATTTTTATTGTTTTTTCAGTATTGGCATACCGTTCTCCCACGAAATCGGTATCCATAGGTGTCTGCTGTCGCTCAAATGCTTTGGATTCCAGATGTCTGCCATGAACACATAGTCGGCACCATGGAACATCTTCTTTTGCGCGGCTGTCTCCACCTTATATATATAGGTACCCTGCGCACCGAAAGTCTTGTCGGCTCCCCCACCACGGCACGGATTAGGGAGTTGCTCCCAAGGACCATAGATATTCTTAGCCCTGAACATGCGAGCCGCATTAGGAGCCCAACCCGTACATCCGCTTGTAATCATCCAGTAAGTGTCTTCCGTCTTGAAGATCGTTGGAGCTTCGTTCTGTCCACCGGCAGCCACTCGTACATAACTGCCATTGTGTGTCATGTAATCATCAGTGAGTTGTGCGATTTGGAGCGTTAAGTTATCCTCAGAAGAGTAGATATGATATGCCTTTCCGTCATCATCGACGAAGATGGTCATGTCTCGCGCCATCTGTCCACCAGCGAAGTCACGCATCCAGAACATTCCTCGCTCTATCTGCGTACGCCACTGTGGTGTCCACCACTGCTTCATCTCAGGGAAGAGGAGTTGATGACGAAGGTCGGTGGTGTCAGGCTTGGCAAATCCTACAGGATAGATGCCAGCATTCACTCTACCCGAACGCACGAACTTGAAGGGACCGAAAGGAGTGTCGCTGACAGCCACTCCATAACGAGCTGCACCATATCCTCGTCCTTTCAGTTCGAGGTGGAACCACATCACGAACTTCTTGTTCTTCTCATTATAGAGCACCTTAGGTCGCTCGATGATGCAACCGCCCTCGATGTCGCTTCCTGCTTCCTGTGAGACAGGGAGCACTAGTCCGCGGTTAGTCCAGTCCTTGAGATTCTTGGAGGTGAAGCAACTTACGCCGAGTGAGCTATAAGGTTTGCCATCCTCCGATCTACTCTCTCCGTACCAATAATAGGTACCTTTGTAGTTGAAGATGTTGCCGCCATGCGCATTGATGTGCTTGCCGGTATTATCTTTCCAGACCCCTCCGTCCATCGGAGCTTGCGCCATCATCGGCAGGCAGGCAAACATCCACAACAAAAGTAATGTGAATAGTTGATTCATGACTTTATAAAAGTTATTATTTCTTAATTGTTTCGTTAATCATTCCTTTAGGTTTCTATAACCTCCTTTGGTTTTGTTGAGTGCAAATTTAAGGACAAATCCCCATTTAAGGGGTCAAAAATCGACTAATAAAGAGTATAAATCGTGAAAAAGAGGCAAAACAGGCCTAAATCACGCCTCTTTTGCCTCTTTTAATATTTTCTTATCGTCTTACGACAAACTTCATCGCTTTGCCAGTGCTGGTCTTGACTACCATCACTCCTTCTGGCAATGATGCCAAAGAGAAAGTAGCCTCGCCCGACTTAACACCGCCTTGTGCTACCAAGCTTCCACCCAATGTGAAGACCTTAGCCCAAGAAGCGGAAGCATCTCGTACCACCAACAGACCATTGGTTACTTGAATATCCAACTTGTCGGAAGCGACAGATGTCTCTGGTGTCTGAACACCTGTGGTTTTATCTGTGCCGATGCAAATCCAGCCGACAGTTTCCTTGAATGGGTTCTTGTAATTAATAAGATTATCTGGATCGGTTGTATCTGGAATCAAACGCACTTGACACATTTTTTCTGCTGGTCCATTCGCACCTGTTCGAAGTTGCGAGGTCACTTTGCGATCATAAGTCTGCAACTGGCATAGGAAATATGGATTATCCAAACTCCATCCACCATAATTGATGCCTTTAGCGTTAGTACTGGTAAAGGTCATCGGTGTATCATTCACGATAACGACCTTGTTTTCCAGTTGAGTAGTACCTTTTTCTATGGCAAGATAAGTAGCACGACGTAGTACCATCGTTTGAGATTCCATTCCCTTCTGTCTGGTCAACACAACTTTAAATCCCTCTTTGGTTACATCCCATACACGAGCCTCGCAAGGAAACGCCTTGTCGGTTGAAATTGGAGTAACAAATACCAATGGAACCGTTTCAAATGGTTCCTTAAACTTATACTCAACAACATCACCTTTCAAATACAAGTATGAAGTTCCATTCTTCATTATACCACCTTCATAATGAAGATTCCCCATTGTACCAGTTCCAGGTTTCAACGCAAGATAAGAAGCCACTTCCGTACCTTTTGAATAATCATTTACATCAGCAGTTGCACCATTCCAAGGAAAATAATGAGAAGAGAAATAGGAATACTTATCACCAACCTTGGATATTTGACTCAAAGCATTGACAGATTTTGTGCCAAAATTCTTGCTTGATACCGCACCAAAGACAACAGCAGGCATTTCGTCAAAACCATATTCAAAGAAATTATATGTATCTTCGTCATTATCTGCTACAACCTTGCCCCACTGAACCTCTTCGTTACCTTCAGTACCACTCACAGCATTGAGCACTTCGGAAGAGTACAAATCCTTACCATTATAGTCAATGCCATGGATGCGATAATAATAGTTACCAGCTTCTGCTACTTTTTCCTTATAACTATAGGTTTTGGCAGGACTATCTTCAATCGTAATTACATTCAAACGCTCCCATTCACCTTTGAGTCCTTTTTTTCGCTCCACATACATATTGTCCAGCAAATCGCCATTAGGGTTTTTCCAAGAAAGCGTACAAGTGTAACTTCTTGGTGTAAACACTGCGGTCAAGCCTGCTGGTGCTTCCGTTCGTGGATTCTTTGGTATGTATTCCTTAGCTGAATTATAAGCCATAGCTGGGCGTAAGTTGGCGTAATACTCACCTATTGGAGTCAGTTTTTTATTGGCAACGGCATAACGACACTCCTGCACATTATTATAGAACGCATATCGCTCAATATATGAAGCATCGTTCAAGTAGTCAAGGATAGGTCCCATGTGCTGTTTCTCGATGGCATAATTGGCATCCGAAGCCGATGTGTTACTGCCAGGCCATCCTGTCCAGTTGGCACCATAGTTCATCTCGGTAATCCAAATAGGGCGACCACCACATCGACGGCTGATATTCTCCAATTGACCTTTCCAGCTATTTACGTCACTATACCAATAAGCATGTACAGCAATAAAGTCACAACGCCATCCACGTGCGTCAATAGAGTCAATGAACCGATAAAGCCAATTATAGTCACCTGAAACCGCAGGCGAGCCCAAACGGCGACCTTCAGCCATTAATTGAGGCCATTCTGCCAAGACTTCATCTACAGTAGCAGGATGTTCCCTACCATCAGCTTTATTATCTGGTTCGTTATGTCCCAAAATATTAGCACTACCTACTTTGCCCACATCAGTAAAAGATGGCCAACCTATATGATGACGCTGAGAAACATATTCACGATCCGTCCAATCACTATGCGTGCTGGCATCCCAATTGTATGCCCATCCTGTGTTGAGCATTTCCTGTGTTGCATCGTCCCAGTAACCAGCCCAACCACGTTTGATGACATTGTTCCACTTACTGATACGGATATAGGAAATTCTACCATTCAAAACCTTTGGCAAAGAAGCTATCTCTAAGTCTGCCTTGTCAGCAATGAACACACGACTGTATCCCTGTCCATTAGATTGATTGGAGAAACAAACCATATAGCCACGCTTCAATTTGAAACTGCGGATTTGGTTATTGAATTCCTTATCATTAGCTAAACTATAGATAGTGTTTACATCATAGCTGTTCTTCATTGAACCACCATAGTTTGCCTCGGTATAAACAGACAGTACCTGCTTTTCTGGATAAGGCAACAACATACAGCCAGCTCGGAAAACACGCAACTGACAGTTGGTACCATTCACAGCTTTCTCGCCATTAATAGTAACCGAACCGATATAGTTCTTTGCCTTACTAGGAAGGAGGGCATCAAAGATGACAACCGCCTTCTCTGGATTGGTAATATCAATGCTACCCGTTGTTGCAAACGGAGTAGCAGAAGAAATGTGATAGTCAACACTTTTACTCAAGGTAACAGGAGCTGTCACCTGCGCTACCGTTTGGGTCTCGTTGTCGGCAAAAGCGAATGCCGACACACCCAACAGTATAGAAAGTATGAAGCTTCTTAATTTCATAACTTAATATAGATTTAATTAAACATTAGATAATTCCAGTTCATTATTTCACAACCACCTTCTTGCCATCGACAATGTATATGCCACTTGGCAAACCTACAAGGTTATCTGAATTCTTACGAACCTGCAGACCACTCAAGGTGTAAACTCCTTGCTGGCGAATAGGCTCTTCCGACTTTATCTCATGGATGCCAGTTGTAGGAACTTTCAAGCCATAATAATAGAGACGCACATTGGCAAATATAGTCCAATAGCTTGATTCGGAATTAGTTCCTTTCAAACCTATTGTCAGCAAACGCTTTGAGGATTGGTAGAACTGATAAGTATTCTCATACAAGCCCTTGCCAAAGTAAGCACTGGCAGACTGCATATCATTAGGAACATACTGAGTGCCTACAGTCGATTCCTTACCCTTTCCCAGCTTTTGGTCTTGTGCATCCTGCATAATATTGCAGATAACTTGTTTGTTTCTGGCATTACCCAGATAGATAAATGGATTTACGTTATTATTACCATTCGCATAGTCAGTAAATACTGTTGAAATAGAACCTGGGCGTTGGAAACCTTGCACCTTTATTTCATACGTACCTTTTGGCATACTTGACAGTTGCTGAGAAACATCCAAATTCTTCTCATAAAACTCACCACAAGAATAGTTGATTGTAGGCAACTCAGTTGAGTTATTGGCAGTCCATCCATCTGAAGAAGCCAATGTCGGATTCTTCACAAAGAAGGTGATGTCGAAAGGTTGATTAGGATCAGTTGCTTGTACTTTTGACAAGAATGTACGAGCAGCATTCTCTGCATCAGTAGCTAAAGCCTCCAACTCATCCGCAGACAAACCTTGTGTTTTGCTAGCCAATTCTTCCAAGGAAGCCTTATATTCTGCATCAGCGCCTTCAGTCAATTCCGTATGAGGCACTTGAAGCAAAGCTTCCCACTTCACCATCTTCTCATTGAACTTATCCAAAGCAGGACGGAAACTCTCACCTAACACCGATACCTCTTGTGAATTGAGCAGCAACCAACGTTGCGCACCAGCGTTCTGAGCAAAAGACAAGTTTTCTACGGACAATTGGGTCTTATTATTTTGAGCAGTAAGGCAATTAGCCGTATTGCTGCTCACAAACGCAATCCAAAAAGCACTTCTCGACTCACCATTGATGGTAGCTACCTCCACTGGTGAAGGCAAAAAGTGGAATTTCTCGAAAGCCGTAGGTACATCCACATCCTTAGTTCTGATGCCATTGGCTCCCTTAGAGTAATAAGTCATGTAACGTCCTGTTGCCGCATTCTTCAAAGAATAATAGCAAGTAACAGGATCAAAGGTAACATACCAAGCAGCATTGTCGTTAGTCAAAGCCGCGTCAGATGGTATCTCTTCCCAACTCAAATTGCCATCACTAGTGACGCTGAGGAACTTGGAACCTAATCCATAGCTCTCATTCTTAATATAATACTTGGTATTATCGTCCTGCTCGAAGACGTATGCAGGGATAGCAAACTGGCTATTCGTTGTTGGCAATCCATCCTCACCTAAAGCCTCAGCCAAGACGGAGTTACCAATATAAAGAACTTCAGTACCAGCATCCTCATGTGCTCCATTGATTCCGTATGGCCACATATGGGTCTTATCACCATTCAACTGTCCTGTAGGATTATTATTCCAAAAACGCAAAGCACGGGTGGTACGAGTACCCAACCAATAGCCACTCGTACTATTGGCACGCAAGAATGAAGGACCATACCAAGTGGCATGGGTTCCTACACCAATGGCATGAAGCATCTCATGGAGCAAGGTACCCGTCTTCTGATAAGACGCATTAGGACCGACACGCATCCATCCACCATAGCTACAGTCTGCAGTAGGAGTATCTGCGCCATAGCCGATGTTGACATAGAGTCCCTTGATACCCGTATATTCATTCCATAAATCAATTGCCTGCTTGGATGCACTCTGAATACGAGCCAAGGCATCGGCAGGGAAGCCATCACGAATACCATAATTCACACTACCCTTTGGACGGGTGATTGCCTTAATAGGTTCACCATAAACCACATCGCCATTGGTCTTCTGCACATACGCACGGATATAATACACCGTGGATGGAGTTAAGTTAGAAAGGCGATAGATATTGCCATTGTTTGACAAATAAGCAGTACAGGTTTGGTCATCAATGGTAGGACGCTCATTCGTCTCAGAATAGCAAAAGCCTTGGCTCTTGATTCCAGATGTAATACCAGAGACCGTCATTCTACCAAAGATATGGGTAGCACCGCTCAACCACACCTTATTGGTTACAACGGATGCTTCTGCTGCAAAAACTGGCATAGCGGTGCTGATTCCACAAGCCAGCACCAATGCCATCAAAAACTTTTTATATCCATTCATAGGTTTTACGTCTTGTTATTTCTTAGTTATTTGTTTTCTTCCTTTAGTCACATAGACCTTACCCTTGGGAACCATGCGAAGACGAGTGCCATCCAATCCATAGATGGCTTTCTGGGCTTGCGCCTTGTCAGCCTCAACTCCCTTGATGCCAGTAGCTGCATCAAGATAGGTCAACTTGAAGTTATCAAAGCAGCACCAATCTGCATTAATATGATTACTACTCTTGATACCCAATGTCAAAGTTCCATCCGTCACCTCACATTCCAAAGAACAATGATACAAATCCTTCGTGTTGAAAGCCTGGTTGGCTTGGGTCACATTGTCAGGATAGGTATAAGGTGACAAGGTAAACTGGTCGTTGCCATACAGAGAGCAAACTGACTGCTCCTCTCCATTGGCATACAAGTGAGCATTGATTTGTTCTGTGCCCGCCTGATGAGCAGCAGAAGCCACACTGCTACTACCTGCACGATAAAAGCTCTGTACCTCTACACGATAACGCCCATTTGGCAGATGCGTCAACGTTTGGTAGAAGTCGAACGTCTTGTTGTAGTGCTCTGCCACTCCATTCGATGCAGCCGTAAAGGAAGTACCGCTCCATCCTTCTCCACCATTGGTAAAGTCTGGATTTTGGAGTAAGAAGGTCATATCCGATAACTTACCTTCTGCTGCCATTTGACGTAAGGTTTCCTCATAATCTGCCAAGGCTGTCTGCAATGCCTGCTCGGCAGACTGCATCGCCTCTACCTCTTCATCAAAGGTACCTGAGGTCGCCAAGGTTTCCTCACCTTTGCGAATGGCTTCATCCAGAGCTGGCACGCTCACGGCACTCTGCAACTTCTTGGCTTCATTCAAGAGGTTCACCACCTTTTCCCATGTCAACAGGTGATTGTACTCACGTTCTGTCAACGTCAAGAAAGAGCCATGCTGCGCCTTCACATTCCCTTGGATATTCTCCTTGTCCTGTGGATTCTTGCAATGCTCATCCAGCGATACCATGCGATAGCCACCGCCACCATAGTTCATATAAGCCAACTTCCAGGTCTTGCTACCGATAGGACGGAACAAGCTTGGAGCCTCCACTGCCTGACCATTATCACTGAAGTCAAAGTTAGGGTCTATCTCCCATTGGCATACCCCTGTGGTCTTGTCACCAGAAGGCACCAACGTCTTGGCTGTAGCCTGTCTGAGGTGATGTGCTCCACTCTCAGTCTTGTAAATCATCACATACTGATCATCCAACTTGTTGTAAGCTATGTCAGCATCGATGATGTCATAACCTGGGTCGAAGTAGAGCTTTGGAGTTGTGAAACCACTCAAATCCTCATTGACCAGAGAATAGTAGATGCGATGACGGTCTGGGAAACCTACTGAATAATAGACCACATATTTACGTGTCACTGGGTCGTAGATGACCTCAGGAGCCCAAGCTGCCTTCATGTCTTCCACATTGGTCAATCCCAACGCCTTCATATTCTCCTCACTCTCCAAGTCGATGGAGATGCTTTTGTCCCAATGTACCAAGTCGTTGCTCAACATCAAGACCATGATGTGATTGCTCGTCCATCCATATCGAGAAGCCATGTCAGTACCAGCCAACATAAACTTGCCATTCTCCATACGAGTTACATAAGCATCTCGCATACCACCCGTGGAGGTATATTTCTTGGTATCAAATACCTCACCACTATTGAAGAGGTCATTGAAACTATTACCATATTGGCTCAACGCATAGCAAGTCGTCTCATTGGAAGAGTGCATGTGGGCATAGAGATAACCATACTTATCAGCATCCTCGTCCAGCACACCATCCTTGACTTCGGCAGCCACATCACTCACCTTCAACTTAAATACATTCAATGAATAAGCAGGAACAGAGAGTTGGTTGAAATCATTGAGTTCCTCCTCTGCAGATGGAGTTACCTGTAATGGTGCATCCATCGTATTCTCGTCCGTGCCATTGGCAGAAGCCAAGCGAACGACCGTACCACTCTCCGCCTTCATGTGCTGGAGATGGAGTTGAAGGGTGGCATCAGTAGCATTCGGGTTGACTACCTTGAGATAAAGAATACCCTTCTCATCATCAATCTGAGCTGATTGATACAAGAGTTGCTGCGACGGCAAGGTGAACTCATGGATAGTGTTTCCATCCAATCGGCAAGTCACTTGATTGCCATCCACCTCTATCTCGATGTTATACCATTTACCAGTCTCGATGGAGCCACTAGCAGAAGCCATCGTGGTTTTGCTCCCATTGACACACATCTCCACACCATGCTTGGCATTGTTCCAACCACCTAAGTTCCACCAGCAGTAATTATTGGCATCTTTATAATTGAACACCACCAAGAAACCTTCATTGCCGCCTGTCTTACGAGCAGATACCTTATATATATAATGGTTAGCATTGATGACGGTCTTGTTCATATAGGTACAATTCTCGGCACTGCCCTTTTGAGAAACCACGCCATCAGAAACAGACCAATTGCCTGTACCTGCAGTCCACTGGCCCGATGTATCGGCAAAGTTGTCCGATAAAAGTGTCGTACCCTCACCATCCATCACAGCGGCATCATCATACTCTACTTGGGTTGTCCAGGAGCCTACGCCCACTTGCTTGCTACCCGTAGCCACAGCATTACCCGTCTCTGTCCAACGGAGGTTTTGCTTACCGAGGTTATTACCGAGAAGTTTCTGCACATAGTAGGAAGGAGTACAGAAGTTCTTGGCAGCATTGAAGTGAATCATATCGTATGGCCAGCAAGGGTCTTGCTCATGCGTGAATATTGGCGCAAAGCTAGCCAACTTGCAGACATCGGAGTTTTTCTCCATACCCAACATATAGATGGCTTCACCCAAGGCACTGTTCATATTACCATACTTGCCGTAGGTTCCACTGGCATTGGCTGCATATTCACCATTATAGACACCAATGGTACGACTATAACGATCATACTTGTTGTAGTTGTCACGCATCCAAGAATGAGAGCGATAATAGTGTTCATCCACCAAATCCACAGGACTGTTGAGTACCCATTTAGGATTGTCCGTTCCCCATGCCTCCACGTTGCCGATGATGGTCAACCCTGGATACTTGGCATGGATGGCATCGTAGAACTTAGCGTAACGACGGCTATACTCAGCACGAGCCTCTGGTTGTCCGTTCTCGTTGCCCACCTCAATGAATTTCAATCCGTATGGTTGAGGATGACCATTGGCGATACGCTTACGTCCCCACTCGGTGGTCTCGTCTCCATTGGCATACTCAATGGCATCCAAGGTATTCTGAACCAAGGTATCCACTTGTTCAAAAGGAATGGTAAAACCATGTCCCAAACCTACATTGACCACAAACATTGGGGCTGCGCCCAAGTCCTCGCAGAGTTGGAGATACTCATCATATCCCAAGCCATCCGAAGAACGATACTTCCAGTTATTGTTCCAGTGTCCTGGGCGCTGCTCGATTGGACCGATGGTTTTCTTCCACTGGAAGGCATTGTCGTAATTATCTTGACCTTCCACATAGCATCCACCAGGGAAGCGAAGGAAGGTTGGTTTAGTTTCATATAGAAGTTGAGCCAAGTCAGGGCGCAAACCATTGGAGCGTCCCTTCCATGTATCAGGCATCAGCGATACCATATCTACATAGACCGTACCATTACTTGACATCAAGAGAGCGAAACGACCATCCGCACAATCAGCGGTAGCCTTGATTTCTGCGGTCAGTTTCACCCAAGTATTTGTTTTCAAGGTTCCCTGGAGTTGCACTTCCTCAGAAGCCGCACTTCCATCCGCCTTTTGGAGTTGACCATATATTTTGCCATTCAAGCTCTCCGCTCCTTTCACCCACAGTGTGAGATGATAGGTAGAACCAGTTGAGAATTTCATTCCCCAGAAGCCTGTGTTGCAGACACCTGCCTTTCGGGTTTCACCAGCACCAGATACCGTCATTCGAAGACTGGTATTCTGAGCCTTGTTGAGCAAGTCGCTTTTATTCAAGGAAAGCGATACATTTTGCGAACTGACTTTCACTGCCGACCAGTACTCTGGAGAAGTCGAATTGTCCTCAAAGGAACGGTTACGAATCAATTCAGCATAAAGCCCGCCATCACCAGCATGGTTGATTTCCTCAAAGAAAAGACCATATTGGTAATCACTGATCATTGCAGCACGTTTCTGAGCATCCAGCGTCATCGACACCTGTGCATTTGCAGAAAGAGAGGCGCAAAGAAGAGAGCTTAAAAGTAAATTCTTTCTGATGTATAAGTTAATCATATTCACTCGTCGTATTAATAGAGGTTTAGGAAAAGGAAAATAGGCGGTAACAGACAGTTAACCACTCTCTGTTTACCGCCTACCTATTAAGATGCTAGGTCTATAAAGACTTAGAATTACTTGACAACTACCTTTCTAACCTTTACAGAACCATCGCTCATGACAGACTTCACGATGTTGACACCTGGCTTCAAGCTGTTGTACTGAACACCATTGATGTCGTAAATCTTAGTAGATACTACATCACCAGCCTTCTCGCCATTGATATTCTCAATGCCTGTGGTACCCTTCACGTAAGACAACTTGAATGACTTAACAAATGTCCAGTCGCTGCCTTTCTCCTTGTTAGTATTAGCTACACCAATATAGAATGGACTAGTACCATCATAGTCGAAGGTGATTTCCTCTGAGTCATACTTAGGACCGATTTCATCAGATGTAAGGAATCTCTGACCAGTAGTCATATTGTTTGGTACATAATATGAACCATTATATGGACTCATACCATCTGTAGAAGTAAGATTAACCTTACCCAACTCATCTGCAGTGATGGCACCTGTATAAATTGACTTCACATCTGACTTTGCAACAGGTTCAGCATCAGCCTCCTTAGAGTTAGCGTAATATACAAATGCGTTGATGGCATCATTAATATCACCACTGCCTTTCAGGCGATAGTAAGCACGAGCAGACAACTTATAAGTACCAGCTGGCATACCTACCAATTCCTGATAGAGGTCAAAGCCCTTATTGTCATAGAACTCAACCGCCTTGATATTATTGTCCTTTTGGAAACCAGCAGCATTCTGAGTCACCTTGATGGTCCAACCCGTCTTGTCCATAGTAGCGAAGTCATAGTTATTGATGACCTTGCTGATGTCAACACTAGCACCATTCTCAGCGGCAGCAACCACATCATAGATGAAGTACTGAGTATAACCCTTGTTCAACTCCTTGATGGCAGCCTCGATATTTTCTTCGGCTACAGTACCATTGTTATAAGCATCCTCTGCCGTCTTCAAGCTAGCATTGTAGATAGCCTTAGCTGCTGCAGAAGTAGTAGCAGTAGTCTCATTACTCTCGTAACGTGCCTTTACATTCTTGATGGCAGAAGCCAATGGCTTGTAAGCATCAATAGCAGCCTGAGCGTTCTTGATTTCCAAAGCCAAAGCCTTGATGTTGTCCATGTCGAGAGTTGCATTCACAGCAGCAACAGCTTTCTGCAAAGAACTCTTTGCACCCTCATACATCTTGCCTTTCAACAGAGCGTTTGCTTGCTCTATCAAAGGAGTTACACACTGCTGAAGAACTGCCTCGCTAGTACCTCTATAAGTAATCTTGAAATTGTCAAAGATAGCCCAGTCACTACTATGACCAGCAGGTCTTGCCTCTTCCTTCACACCGACACGGAGCGTACCATCTGTCACAAGAGCATAAACCTTGGTCAAGTAAGCACTCTCATCTTCACAAGCATAAGAGAAGCCTTCCATTGAGTTAGGGATATACTTGCCATTATAAGCATAGTCGGCATTGCCAGAAGTTACCTTCTGCTCTGACATACCATAAGAGTATGGAGAAGCGAACTTAGCTGTGATGTCATTACCATAGAGGCATGCTGTGATCTCGTTCACGTCATAAGGATACAACTTAGAAGCATTATCGTTGTTATCAACACGATGCATAGCCTGTACGGTGATCTCATATACACCATCAGGAATATTTGTTATATCCTGATAGAGATTGAAGGTACCCTGATAAGACTCAGCATTCTGATAGGTCGTATTGATGGCTGCGCCTGTATTGTTCCAACCAGTAGCACTCTCGAATGTAGGATTGGTGAGCAAGTCCTCCGTGCAGTCAGCACCCTCCTTGACAGCAGACTTGCGAGTAGATACCATCAATGTCTGCAACTTCTCGATGTATGCCTTCAAGTCTGCATTATTGAGTGAATAAGAACCGCAAAGGTCATCATAAGTTTCACCATTACCACAATCATCATAAGCAGCTTGCAAGTCTGTAGTATCATACTTACCATCAGCATTTGTTGTCAAAAGAGTAAGTTCATCACCCAAACTTGTCAACTTCTCATACAATGCAACATTTTCGTCTGCATCAGCCATAGCAGAACGCAACTGATCCAACAATCGATCTACATCATCCTGTGTGGTAGCAGTTGCATCCAAACCGTCTATTTGCCCTTGTAAAGCATAGACTGCATCTTGATAGTCTGTCATGCAAGAATATCCACCCACCTTATCTGCAGCTTTGCTTGCTTCGTCTTTAGCAGCCTGCACTGCCATAAACATAGCATCAGAACCAAAGTACTGAACGGTTACATCATCCAAGAACACCCAGTTAGCTGTGGTATTTTCTGTCTTCATACCGAAGGTCATCTCAGACAAGTCTGTGTCGCCATCCACAATCACAGAAAGTGTCACCTTCTCAGGTTTGCGTGCAGCGGTCGCTACCTTTACGGTCTTTTTATTGCCTCCTGCTATAGCATACAAATAGACACCATCAACACGATAAGATGCGTCAGCTTCCTGCTTACCCTGTTGACAAGCGTTGACATAAGCTGTAATCATGTAACCACCCTTTGGCAAGTTCTTTAAAGTCTGAGAAACAGAACTATTGCTCAAGTGACCATTATTCGTGTCAGTTTCCTCCTTGTTGGTACTACCATATTTTGAATTTTTATGAACCCAACGCTCAATGAAACTTGTACATTCATGCGAATCTTCATCAACAGTATAAGAACCACTACCATGACGCCAAGTAAAGCCATGACCTCCAGAACCCACATTACCATCATTGTCTGCATCTGGGCAGACGATGTCCCATCCAGTTGCGCTGTTACAATCTGCGTTAGGGATATACTCTGTGATATCAATTACGTTGCTAGAAGAAGCGCCTTCCATAGCCTTGTTACGAGTCATATCTTTCACATACTGAGCAGCCTCTTTCAACTGAGCCAATGTTGAATTTTCGTCATTATAGACCGTGACTGCATTGCCAACATTGATTCCTGCCTTAATAGCCTTGTTGATAATGTCCATCATCTCGTCCTTGCGATACATATAGCAGTCGTAAGCCTCTGGAGAAACTGCCATCCACTCGACACCATAATCAGCTCTGTTCTCTGACTTCATATTCAAGATAGGACGGAAGATCTCATCGGTAGCATCTTCGTTCTGTTTGATTTTCTTAGGATCCTTTGCATTCCATCCTGCACGAGTATTGGTGGTCTCTGATTGGAACTGAATCGTATCTGCTTGAAGCTCGAAAGTTTTCTTGTCGTTGTGGAGATAAACCTCCCAGTTACATCTATTGATGCCCTGACTTGCGTAATCTACATAAGATGTACCACCATTATCATCCTTGCCATTGTAGAACACTCTTCTAGACCAATCGCTTTTAGAATTATTGTACATAGTATAAGTACCATTAGGCTTACCATTGGTCTTATTAGGTACGAAAGCGACCTTCATACCCTTCTTGCACAAACTGCTCTGTGTGCCCCAAGCGTTACCTGCGTTCAGCCACAATTTAGCTGCAACGTTATAAACATACACGGTGTCCTTTCCATCCAAGTTCAATTGAACTGGAACAGGAGCATCTGGTGCAGTAACCTGCGCCTTCGCCTCATTGGCACTGACTGCAGCTACCAACATGGCTGAATAAAGTAAATGTTTGTTCATTGTTAATTGATTAAAAGTTGTTTATTATTGTTTAGTTGTTATTTAAATGGCATCAACCAATTGTTAGGGTCTGAGAGATCCAACGCTGGCTTCTTGAATGCCAACTTATCTCTAAGCCACAGCGAACCGAAGTTGGCTGTATATGGATTTTCATTGTTCTTGTGGCGAGCAATACGGCAAAGGTCACCGAAACGAGAACCCTCGAAAGCCAATTCCAATGCCATCTCATCACAAAGCATATCCTCTACTGCATCTATCTTTGCCTTGAGCGTATCAGCAGCGGTAGTAGGAATTTCGTACCCCTTCTGGCGCAATGCACTCCATCGCTTCTCCAACTCTGTGCTGAGTCTATACTCAGACAAATTGCCTGCGGTATAACCACAACCACGCATGTGGATGCCTTGGTTACCCAAGCTATATTTCAAGCCATGATCCTCATCGTTGAAGATGACTTCATTCTCATCTGTCAAGAAAGGAACGGTAGTCTTCAAGAATTGAATACCCTCAGCTGTCATATAGGTAGTATCCTTCTCCAAGGTGCTATTCCATCCATCCTTGAGCACAGCGAAAGCTACATCTGGGTGTCCCATGCGGTTGACAGCCTCAGCCAACTTCAAGTAGATACCAGCTGTACGATAAATCTGAATATTGGCATTCTGATACTTCATGATGACATAAACAGGCTCAGCAGCAGTTGTCCCTACTGATGGAATCTGATTCTTGATGGCGTGATAACGCATATCGCCAATTACCTGTGAACCTACTGTAGTAGTCTGACCATTGGTGGTCTGATAATAATAGGTCTGGTTGTTGGACAAATCCAAGAATGCTGAGGAAGGCTGCAATGACATCTTCTCATTATAGGTATAGCCATCTGAAGCAGAATAGTAGTTATAACCAAACAAACCTGGCAGTTGAGTAATCTGACCACGCAATTTATTGGTTGCCATCGCTACGTATGTCTGAGTTTCATTGTCAAATGAGAAGATTGATGACCAACTATTATAGTTAGGGTTGGCATAAGTATCAGCATTTATTACATCTGACGACAGATTCAAATAGTCAGGATAATTGTTCAAGTGTGCCACATAATTGCCGCAAACAGCCTGCGCCTTCTTCAAGTACTGGAAGTAGTGCTCAGCTGCCTTGGCGTACTGACCTGTCTCCAAATACAAGTCGCCAAGTACCAAACGTACTGGGAACATCATCTTGGAAGTGGCAACTGTCTTAGAGGTACCTGCATCCGTAGTACCTGCATCAAAGTTACCCCAGTTAGGAACAGGAAGATTCACATACTGCTCCAAGTCTGGTGCCAAGGCATCACAGATACCCTTCATATCCTTGCGCTCCAATTTGGCAGCCTCCTCCACACTAGCGATATTGGTAAGAGGAGTGGTATAGAATGGAACGGAACCGTATGTACGAGCCAACTGCATATAAGCCCATGCACGGATTGCCTTTGCCTCTGCGTACTCCTTCATTGCTACCTGGGTAGAACCCGTTGCCAAGGTGGTGTCACGGTGAGCTACATAGTAGTTGCAGTTGTTGATGATACGATAATACACGTATGCGGAGTCATACTGGTTGCCATCGGCATAGTCGAAAGCTGCCAATCTGCGCAAGTCGGTAGAGGCATTGGCAGAAGTGGAGAGCAAGTCGCCACGCAACTCGTTGGTCAAGACAGTCTGGTCGATTGCCTGCTGGACTCCCTTCAAGATACCATTGATGTAGAACATGGAATCCACCTTCTGGTCCAAAGCAGGATCATAAACATATCTGTCAGACTTACTGTCAAGCATATCACTGCACGAAACGAATGATACAACCATCAAGGCTGCCGCAATGAAATATATTACTTTCTTCATGATTTTATGCTTCTGATTGTTATATTACAAATTGATTTTCAAACCTACAGTGAATGCACGTCCTGATGCTACACAACCGGTATCGATACCCTGGTAGAGCACTGCATTGGCTGCCGACACCTCAGGATCGCCACCCAGATACTTGGTGATGGTAAAGAGGTTGTTTGCCTCTACCCAAACCTGGAGTCCCTGGAGCCATGAGAAGTTGACTGGCACCTTGTAGTTGAGGTTCAAGGAACGAAGACGCAAATAACTGCCATCCTCTATCCAACGGTCACTGAAACGTGAGTTGCCCATCTCATCATTGTAAGAGATGCGAGGAACATTCGTTACCTGACCTTCATTTCTCCAACGATTGACCATAGCAGTAGTTTGGTTGTAGAAGTTCTTACCACCCTCCAAGACACTACGCTGGTAGTTGAAGATGTCATTACCCAAGGAATAAGAGAACACAGCTGAGAGTGTGAAGTTACCCCATGTAGCACGTGCAAACATATTACCATATACATCTGGGTTAGGATTACCGATGATGGTCTTATCTGCATCAGAGATGATGCCATCGTCATTGAGATCAGCAAAGTGAACATCGCCAGCCTTGAAGTCCTGACGAGCACCAGTTTTATCTACCTGATAGAGATAGCCATCCTTACCAGCAGCCTTCGCCTCTGCATCAGATGCAAATACACCGAGGGTCTTGTAACCATAGAAGACACCTGCACTCTGACCTACGATTGTAGCCACATTGTCGGTACCATAGATGGAAGAGGTATAACCCAAACCACCCTTCTCGTTACCATCCACAGCGAGGTAGGTCTCATTAGGAAGACTCTTGATGGTATTCTTGTAGTGACCTACGCTAGCACCCAACTCCAAGGTGAAGTTGCGATTGACCACTGGCTTGCCACTTACCTGTACCTCGAAACCCTTGTTGTCGAGTGAACCTGCGTTGCTCCAATAGCTCTTCACGCCTGCCACAGGAGTAGTAAAGTTCTTGATGGTAAGCAAGTCGGTAGTATGGTTGAAGAAGTAATTTGCACTGAGGCACAAACGGTTATCCAACCACTTGCTATCAAAGCCTACATTGAAACGATGGGTCTTCTCGAATGTCACATTCTCGTTACCGATATTGTCGAGCTGTACGGCAGGAATAGAGTTGTGGAGGAACTTCAATACCTCAAAAGAGGTGCGGGCAGCATTGCCATTGATGTCATCATTACCACTGATTTCATAACCTGCGTCCAAACGCAAGTAGTTAATACCTGCATTCTTAGGGAACCAACTCTCATTGGTCATCACCCATCCAGCCTGTACACTTGGGAAGAAGCCCCAGCTCACACCACCCATGCGAAGGCTTGTCGCCTTGTCACCAAAGGCACTGCTACTCTCCAAAGAGGCAGCTACCTGCAAGAAGTAACGGTTGCGATAGTTGTAGTCTGCCTGTGCATACCAAGTAAGACTTGCATTCTTGTAATCGTCGCCGGTAGCATCCTTGAAGTCCATCGAGTTGGATACATTAGGAATCTTATCGTTACCTGCTGTCTGATACTGACCAGATGGATTGTTCATCTCATAATTATAAGAGAGGTAGCGGAAGCCACCCATCACAGCCAACTGATGAGCACCAAAGATATGTGAGTAATCCAAACGAGTGTCACTCATCAAGGTTTCCTCTTTGGCGAAGATGGAAGCAGACATCGTCTGTACCTGACCCAAACCAGCTACGTAGTAAGTTGGCACACCACCCTTTGGACGATAGTAACGCTGTGAGTTACGGTTCAAGGTATAGTTGATGTTTTCTGAGAGGTAGAAACCATCCATCAACTTGAACTTAGGAGCCAATCTGACATGGAACATAGAGTTCTCCATACGGTTTTTGTTGTTGCCCTCACCATTCTTCAACAAGGCTGTTGGGTTAGCCAAAGAGAAGTTCTGACCGAGTGGTGACAAGAAATCATCTGCCTCAGACAAAGTCGAAGAGAAACGACCCAAAGTATTGCTATATACGTATGGGCTGAGGAATGGAGACTTGATGAGTGCCAACAAAGTTGGAGCGGTCACCGTTCCCTGTGAGAAATCACTAGGTGTGCCATCATCAAAGATGTCACGTGAGATTTTCACGTAGTCAATGTCAAACTGAGTAGTGAAGCCCTTGGTAATCTTGAAGTCACTATTGAAACGTACGTTCAAGCGATTGAAACCATTCTTCTTCACTGTGCTCTGTCCATCGGTATAGCCCAATGACAAGTTGTACATACCTACATTATCACCACCTTGCACATTGATGCTATAGTTCTGAGAGAGCGCAGATTCATAGACTTCCTTGCTCCAGTCAGTATTGTTGTGATAAGTATGGTAATAATAGTTGTTAGGATCATTCGTCAAGAAATTGAATGTCTTGTTGGTCATGATGTTACCAATCTCTGGATAAGTACCCAACATCTCAGTAGCATAGCTCATATACTGATTGGCATCCATTACCTTTGGCAAACGAGGTACAAGATTGACACCAACACCTACATTCGCCTCGATACGAGTAGCAAGGCTGTGACCACGACGCGTAGAGATGACGATGACTCCATTAGCACCCTTGGCACCATAGAGAGCTGTACCATTCTTGAGCACGGTTACGTTCTCGATGTCAGCAGGATTCAAGTTCAACAAGATATTGTTGTAACCACCGGTCTGCAAGGTGGTGGCATTATATTGCATACTCTGAGGCACACCATCGATAACGATCAATGGCTGCGCATTGGCGTTCAATGAGTTCAGACCTCTAATGAACATGGCGGAACCGATACCAGGACTGCCGGAACGCTTCACGGTACGAACATCAGCACCCAACTGGTCTGCTATCAAGTCTTCCACACTCATCTGGGTGGTAACATTTGCCTTCAAGTTGGCTGCGTTACCCATCGGTGTGTCACCCTTGTACATTTCATTGAACTTATCGCTCAACATCTTCACCTTGACCTTGTGGTCATTGCCGATAGCCACCTGCACGCTAGCATACTGTGAGGTGTGCATGAAAAGTGAAGTAGTGAAATTAGGCACCTTGATGGTGAATGTACCCTGTTCGTTGGTCATAGCAGCATAACGTTCATTACCCAAAGCCTGTACCTGCACACCACTCAATGGTTTGCCAGTAGCAGCATCGAGCACTGTACCAGACACCTCAATCATAGGGTAACTAGGTTGTTGCTTTGCAACAGGAGCCTTACGTTCTCCTTCAGCGGCATCCGTAGCTTGGGCTTTGACTTGCGCAGCGGCAACCATCAATCCCATCATTGCCAATATTCTGAAATTTATCATTGTCTTCAAATATTGAGTTCGTTATAATTAATAGGTAACCATGTTGAGATGCCAGAACAACTCAGGCATTTCATCGGTGTAGTCAGTAATGACACCCTTTTCCATGTAATAATCCACTGCATCCATAGGCACCAAAATGATATTGGCCACACCCAAGGTAATCTGACGAGTAGTATTTGGAATAGCTGTCTGAGAAGTGGCAGATACCGCAAACATAGGATAAGCGGTGATACCACTTGGCAAACCTGTATAACAGATATTAGGTGTAAACTGTCCCATGTACTTCGTCATCACACGAGCACTTTCCTGTGTTCCATAAGCAAACTTCACACCTGTCTTACCTGTAAGATTTCTAGGGTTAGGCAATCGACCATTACTACCAGGTGCTACACCTCTCATAGTATGAACAAAACTTTTGATTTGCATCGTTTGATCAGCAGGAGTCTTTGTCTCATCATCAATATTCTCAGGAACCATGGTGAGATAAACAGCATACTTGGTCTTTACTACATTTGGAATATAGAAGTAAAGTGTAGGACGCAAGTTCTGAGTACCTGATACCTTATAATATGAAGAAGTATGGAGTGAACCTTCTACTAACGGATTGCGATCATCAGAGCTGAGTCGTACTGTCTGTGTACGAGCCACATTGGCATTGGCAGCCTGATAGTTACCACTGGTTGCACGCAAGCAAATCAATGGTGCTGCATATTGCCAAGGCTTGAAGCGCAAACTATCTGTCACCCATGCCACACCATTGGAGAGGACTCTCTTGTTAGCACCCACAAACAAGTCGGAAGCATCTGAACCATTGAAAGCCATACCTCTATAATCCAAAGTATTGCAAAAATAATTACTTCTTGTACTACGGATAGAGTCGAGCGCTGACGTTGGAAGACCACCATCACGAAGACAAGGGTTGGTTGTATTGCTGAAAGTTAATTTACCCAGCATTCTGCTTTCTCCATTCGCATTGGTCAAACTATCAGCTGAAATCTTCTTCTGAGATTCGACTACATATTGAGCATTACCATCCTTATCGAAGTTATAAGTAAATGGAGCTAACTGTGCTGGATAACTATAATACTCCTTCATCTTCTTCATTGCTACTTCCCAAGCATGGTCGGTAGGAAGAATCATCGTATAAGAACTATCCTCTGTAGCCAACTGTATGTTCAACTCATCATACAAGTAGTTCTTATCGACATAGACAGTATCCAAGTAAGTAATCATACCATCCTTCATCGGACCTTTCACACTGTTGTCCAAGTCCATCTCACGATGTTGGTTACTCTTGAAGATAGAGTCGAGTATGGTAGTAGCGTAACCATCCGCACCACTACGAGAGAAATAGTCATAGAAGTTAGGACGGAAGTCGATCAACTGGTTCATCACATGCATGACACCATTCTTACCTACAACATTAGAAGTCTCCACGGGAATACCACCGATGTTGTAATTGCCATCACCCTCGAAGTTCATGACCTTCTTGTTCAACAAATAGACACGCTCATCTACAGCACCCACTGCACGATGGTAACCACGTGCAATATGGTTGTTGAGAAGTTCTGCCTTCAAGAGGCTATCGCTCATCGCTTCATACTTATCAAAGTCGAGCGCATCATTGGTAGGAGCCCAAACTGTATAGCTCTGACCTGAAGACAAAAGCTGGTCATACCCTACTCTCTTGAGGAGTTGGGCGAACTGACTCATATCCTCACGGCTGCTGATTTCTTCCCACAATGACATATTGGATGTCACAGAGCCATCTGCACCACCATTGTCATAATGATCGTCCCAGTCACTGCAACCTTGGCAAGCCAAGGCTACAGCAGCTGTCAATATCATATACCTTAATTTCATATCTGAATCGTTTACTTTGTTATGACTAATCAATTAGAACACGTCTTCACTATAGACTGAGTTGTTATAGACATTCACTGGAACCAACTCGATGTAGTCCAACTGAAATTCTGCACTAACATCTTCAGGCTTAGCAGTCTTGCAACGCAACCAGTATTCCTGACCTTGTGTAAAGTTGGCCTTGGTTATGATACGACGAATGTGTCGCTGTGACTTATCTGCTGAGAAGAAGCGAGCAGACTTACCAGTACCATTCTTGAAGTGAGTGAAGTAGTGAGGACCACGCATCCAACCACGGTTGTGCATTGCCTTATCAACAGCTACACCCGTCATGTCATCATCAGTCTCAGGGTCTGTCCAACCTACTGTAGCACTCGATGGATCCACGTTCTGATCCAATGGAATATCCACTGGCATCATACCTGCACGGTCGGAAGAGTTACCGAGGTAGAACTGGATGATGGTACGCTTACCGTTGGCGGTATAGCCGAAGCGCAACTCGTAAGTACCATCCTTTGGAACTGGAGGCAACTTGATGGCGAAGTCGAACGCTGACTTAGAGCAGAACAACTCATCACCCTGATAGTCCATCCAACAATCACGGCCGTTGTAACCATTGGCATGATCCTTGGTCAAGTAAGTTACATTGGAAGCATTGCCGTTGTAAACCACCATGTTCTTGAAATATCCACTAGGGAAGCGTACGCTTCTGATCGCCTCTGAGCGACCGAAAGTAGATTTCAAATCCTCACCCGTGTAACCTCTGAAACGATTTGACATACTCTCATCCAACAAAGACATGAAGTCGAATCTCATACGCTCATTCAGCACATTGTTTGGAACGTTGGTATTATAGACGAGCATATTATTGATTGGATGGATATAACCATTCACTGCCTGACGGGATGGCACATCATCATTACCAATCTTATTACCTTGATCCACCACCATGTTAGGATTGAGGTAAGCAGAAGAATTGAGGTTGGTATTACCTGGAGTCTCTGTCATAGACGGATTAGCCAACTGACGGTTGATATACAAACCATCAAGTGTACCATGATTCTTAACACCTGTCACCTTGAACATCGTATTTGGCAACAAGGTGCGATAGTACTCATAGACATCCAAGTCTGCCAACTCATTGAATGAATAAACCAACTTATCTGATGATACAATATAGTTGATGATGTGATAGCGCAAGAACATATTCAAGGCATTCCATTGGTTGGTGTAGTCTGAACCGGTGCTTACGTTGATACCTTCATCCTTCACATAGCTATACCAATCAGCACAATTTGCGTAAGCAGAATTAGCATAATTTGCCAAGTCTTGCACACTGTTGATACCATTGTTCTTCAATATAGCATCAGGCTCTGCAAAGATAGTGAAACCGACCTTACAAGCCTTAGGGTAGTCCATACCAGAAGTAGTCTCGATGGTCAACCAGTCGATACCTGTGGTACGCTCCGTCTCAGTCAAGAGCTTGTCCAAACCAGTCACTCTCAAAGCCTGGAGCCAGATAGAGTAAGTACCCATACCCTCCATCTCATCAGTCAGCAAGTTGCTAGAACGATAGAAGAGGCGGTCGATGATATGTACGATACCATTCTCCATTTCCAAGTCTCTCTCAGTGAGTTTGGAAACACCATCCATATAGATGTCGTTATCCACACGCTTAGGAGTCTGGGTATTGCCGAGCATCATGGTCACGTCGGTACCTGCATAGAGGTCGTTACTGGTCTTCTTGTTACCGGTAACCTGTGATTCCACGATGTCTTTGCAGAGGGAGTCTTTCTTCTCCGACTGCAAAAGTCGCTCTACCAAAGGAAGGCTCTCGTCGGCAACGAGTTTGTTGTGGTCGTTACGACTCTTGTCATTATAAAGAGAGTCGAGGTAGTGATCCACCGCCTCATTGGTAGGTGCAAAGCAAGTATAGGTGCCGTATGCCGACAAACGGTCTGACATACCAGCGGCATCAGAGATCTGCACAAACTCTGACAGTTGGTCGTTGCTACGCAAATAATCGATGATGGTTTGACCTGTGAAGGTGTAAAGATTGCTCTCGTCGATCTTCTCTGAGCAAGACACCAAGGCCATCGCACCCAGTGCTCCGCCCATCATCATGCGACCTATCTTATTCATGATTGTTGTCATAAAGCTATACATATTATATTTATATGTTCTTTGTTCTCTACTTTTCTTCAGTTCGGTCAGAGGTCTTGGTCTCTACCCATACTGGATTCTGATGAATCAAAGGATTATTCTTGGTCTCCGAATGAAGGATTGGCCAATAGAGATGACCCTCATTGCTCAACTTGAAGATGTTGGAAAGGTATCTTGTAGCAAGAATGGTCGTCAAGTCGTTGTCGCTCTCCTTCAAGGATGGCAAAAGACTGCCGTTAGGGTCAAGTTCATACAAGGTCTTGGTAGGGTCAACGCCCTTCATATGACGATAACTGTAACGTACCAAGTCGTACCAGCGCTTACCCTCATAGCAAAGTTCACGACCACGCTCCTGCAAGCACAAGAGTTCCATCTTCTTCTGAGAATCGTAGTTGGACTTATAGACCAAGGTATCAGCCTTGTTGTCACCTTTAGCACCCATGATAGAACGAGTGTTCACCATACGCACGATGTTGCAAGCCTGCTTCAACTTGGTATCATTGCCACCCGAGAGCTGTACCTGAGCCTCAGCCTTCATCAACAAGAGGTCGGTAATACGATACACGATCCAATTCTGACGATAGTTGTCGAAAGTACGTGTAGGGTTATAAGAATACCCCTTACCATCTGATGGGATAGCAGAAAAAGTTGCCTGACCCACCATCTTACGAACTTCGAAAGCAGTGGCGTTACCAGCATTCACACCATAACTATTATCATAGTAACGATAGTCGTTCTTTGACTGGTAGTAACTGCTGACAGAAGCACTGGATGCCGCAGGAGTTGGGTTATCACTCAAAGCCATACCTACCAAAGAGGTACCTACGAGCAAACCATGGCTAGCACCAGTCTTCTCCTTATAATAATAGGCACGCACCTGGTCGTTAGAGTTGTTGGTTCCATTGAACTGCAACTCCAAGATGCTCTCCTCTGAGTTACCCTTGACAAAGATATTGTAGAAAGCTTGGCTGCCAGGATACAAAGAGTATGGGTCGCTTTCAGAAACCTGAGCACGTGGATGGTACTTCTTGTAGTATGCCTGATGAGAAGCCAACACCTTATCTACGCATTCGATACATTTCTGATAATATTCCTCACTCTTACTCTTGTCGGTGCCGCTCCACATGGAAGCACGCCACAAATAGATGTCGGCAAGTGTGGCATTGACAGCGTCCTTGCTGAACAAACCATAGTTCCGCCAGTCGCCCTCACCGAAGACGCCATACTGATAGCAACCAGTCTCAGCCTCCTCCAAATCGTTGATACATCTTTGCAAGGTAGAGTCTGGTGGCAACTGACCATCCAAAGTCAATTCGTCGGTATTCTCATATCCCTGTGTCACATAAGGTATGTCACGGAAGGAACGAACCAAGTAGAAGTGGCAAAGCGCACGCAAAGCCAGCATCTGGGCACGTACCGTCTGCATATCACCCTCGGTGAAGTTAGGGTCGATCTCGATAACTGCTGGAGCATGCTTCATCACCAAGTTACAGGTGTTGATGACATTATAGAATGCAGCCCAAGAGTTGTAACCGCTACTTGGATAGAGGTCGAGATTGGAGATGTTGTCCAATGTAGAGTTATTAATAGACTGATACTTCTGCAACTCATCAGAGCGATAGTCACCCCACATGATGAAACGCTCGATGATACTACCACTCAACATCTTGTAGTAAGCACCATTCACCATCTGATCGACATCATCCTTTGTCTTCCAGTAATCCTTCAACACCGTCTTGTCGGAAGGGGTGATGGTCAGGAAATCATTGCATGAGCAAAGCGACAACACACCAACTGTTGCGATAGCTGCGCTTCTTATGATCTTATTTATTTTACTTTTCATTGTTAGTCACTCGTTAAAGAATTAAATTCCAATGTTCACACGCAATGTAATGGACTTGCTACGTGGTGTCTGAGAACCATCCCACGCAAAGTTCCAACCACTTGTGGCATGCTCAGGGTCTGTACCGCTATAGTTACTGAACACCAAGATATTCTGGGCATTCAAGTCGAAACGTAAACGCTCCAAACCGATGCGAGAAAGTATCTTCTTAGGTACATTGTAGGTCAAGCTGACATAACTGAAGCGGAGGAATGATGCATCCTCTACGTATCTGTCGCTACCCAACCAGTTGTAACCTGCATTGTAGAGAGCGCGTGGTATCTCGGTCACGTCACCATTCTTACGCCAACGCCAGTTCACTGCAGAACTCTGGTTGGTGGTATCATACATCTTCTCCAAACCCATACGAGCTGCATTGATGACCTTGAAACCTGTACGATATACGAAGTTGGTACGCAATGACCAGTTGGAGTAACGGAAGGTGAATCCGAAACCACCAGAGAACTTAGGGTTGGAGTTGCCCAAATATACCATATCCAATGCGTTGATGGTACCATCATGGTTGACATCCTCGTACATCGTATCACCACCATCGAATTTGTAAGTCTGACTACCATTGTTAGAGTTGTAAGTCATACGCAATGGAGTACCATCGTAACCTGTGATCACCTTACCTTCCTTGTTGAGGGCGATAGGTGCAGTCTTACCAGATGGCAAGAACACATTATTAATATAGTTGACAAGATCCTCATTGTTGTTGATAGGGATTCGCTTGTCACCATCCATGGCGAAACCTTGACGACGCAAGTTGGTCAAGTAGTCGTAGGTGTATTGATAAACACCCTTGTTGCGCAATCCGAAGATTGAACCCAAGGCGTTACCTATCTGTACACGCTTGAAGTACTTACCACGGCTATCGGCTGTCCAGTCCTCATTGATACCGTCCAAGACCGTCTGGTCCATCTCAGTAATCTTATTGAAGTTCTGGGAGATATTGAAGCTGGCGTCCATAGAGAACTTACCTGCCTTGATAATCTTGTTGCCCTGGATGTTCAACTCCCATCCGTGGTTCTGCATCGCACCAATGTTGCTCCAAACCACAGAGGTGAAACCTGTCTGGGAAGAGATGCTTACATTTTTGTTCAACAAGTCGCTGGTTTTCTTATAATAATAGTTGAAGTCTGCTTCAATCATGTCATTGAAGAGTCCAAGGTTGGCACCCAAGTTCCATGAAGAGGTACGCTCCCACTTCAAGTTGCTCAACTGCAAGCCATCCACTACGGTGACAGGCAAGTTGTTGGTACCATTACCATAGACATTACCAGAAGCATACTTAGAATACTGCAAGTACTCACGGTCTGGCTGACGACCATTGACACCCCAAGATGGACGGAATGACAACATAGAGAGTACCTTGCGAGACCACTTCATCCAAGGCTCATCGCTGATGTTCCATCGAGCAGATACACCTGGGAAGTAACCCCACTTATTCTTGTCACCAAACTTGGTAGTACCATCGGCACGTACGGTGAAATCAACTGAGTAACGAGTCTTGTAAGACAAGTGAGCAGAATAGATGGCAGACATGCTGCGCCACTGACCATTGCTGGTGTACATCTCACGAAGCTGTCCATCTACGGTAGATGAGTTGACACCCTTAGGAAGGTTCTTCTCCACTACCTTCTGGTCATAACTGTTACCACTGGTCATCTCCCATCTACCCAACATAGTCAGGTAGAGATCGTCAGTCTTGAACTTTGGAGTAAAGATCAACTGATGGCGTGTGGTGAATGCCAATGAGTTATAATCATACATCGTATAGATGTTGTAATTGTCATCTTGCCATCCGTTGGTATTCAATGTACCAGGATAATATACTGGGTTACTCTTGGAATAGACATCGAGATAAACCAAGCCTTCATAGTCGAGCTTTGTCTTGCGATCATCTGTTCCCAAGAGATAATAGTTGAGTTTGAACTCTGGTGTGATACGATAGGTACTCTCGTTATCCCAAGCCAAGTTGGCGATAGCAACAGGGTTGCCCAAGTCACGTACTGACTTCAACTCCTCAGAAGAGTAACCAGGCTTTGTGGAATTTCCCTGTGGAAGCATGATATAATACTCATTACCATCCACACCATTAGCATCCTCACGATAGATACTCATGTTAGGAGCCATAGCCAATGCCTTACCCAAGATGTTGTTACCATAGTTACGCTGGTTCTTGGTATAAGTCAGAGGGAAGGTGGTAGAGAACTTGATACGGTCGCTCACATAGTAGTCCAATGCCAAACGAGTGGAGAAACGGTCGAGCATCTGCTTGATGATGGTACCTGTCTGGTGGTCATAACCAGCAGACACACGGAAGGAAGCCTTTTCACCTCCACCATTGATGGTCAAGTAATGGCTCTGGTTCCAACCTGTCTTGGTCACAGCCTTCACCCAGTCGGTATTATCGTTCCAGTTGTTGTACTCAGCCCAACTCTTGTTGTAGTTCAACTCGTTGATATTGGTTGTAGCAGAAGGATTCTGTGTAGGGTTGTAGAGTTCCTCCTTCATCAACATGGTATATTCATCACCCGTCAAGAGGTTGTAACCACTTGGCTGCCATGTACCCTGGAGAGAGTAAGAGTAATCGACTCTAATCTTACCACGAGAACCACGCTTGGTCTTGATGCTGATGACACCATTGGCACCACGAGAACCCCAGATAGCGGTAGCAGCGGCATCCTTCATGACATCGATGCTCTCGATATCGTTCACGTTGATGGAAAGCAAGGAACTATAGGTTTCCTCTGTTGCGGTAGAGAAATCGACATCCTTGGCATCTGGCACATCCATAATGTTGCCATCGACAACGATCAAAGGCTCAGAAGAACCATTGATGGTGGTGACACCACGCATACGCATCGTAGTACCAGCACCCAAGTTACCAGAGTTGGCAACGATGTCAAGACCTGCAATCTGACCTTGCAAAGCCTCATCTGCACTAGTAAAAGAAAGACCTTCCACATTGATCATGTTCATGGTCTGTGTAGCTACAGAAACCTCATTCTTAGGAATGCTCAAGCCGTTGCCACGGAAGCGAGACTTCGCTACAACGGTCACCTCTTTCAGAGTTGTCTCGCTCTTCAAGGTGATATTAAAAGAGGTACGAGAGCCGATGACGGTAGAATAAGGCTTGCAACCTACGAAGGTAACGACAAGCTTATTCTTTGGGTTCTTGATGGTCATGTTGAAGTTACCATTGATATCGGTAATGGTAGCATTCACGTTTCGGTTGTTGGCATCCTTCTCGACTACGTTACAGCCAATGACTGGTCCCAAATCATCGTTGACGACACCGGAAATACGCTGTTCTTGCGCAGCCACCGTCAAAGCACTGCACAGAGTTCCCACCGTTATGTATGTTCGTAAATTATTCATCATTGTTACATACTAGATAATACATTATTTATAATACTGAACACCCTTGCTCTGCGCCTTCAAGACGGCAGCACGATGTTGGGCGAGGCGCTGCTTGTCAGCAGGAGAGTTGCTTTTCCAAGCTGCGTCATAGCGACCACTCTTGTCATAGCAAAGAGGTGTGCCGATTTCATGCACTACAGCAAATGATGAGGTTTCAATCTTACCAGTATTCCTACTTCCACTAAACACATAGTCACGTGTCATAAAGTTGGTCACCTTGCCTGTGCTCGCCGCATTGATATGCACTGCATTATCAGCGTTGTCTTTGACTGTCATTACATTGTTACCACCAGAGACATTCAGTTTCTGATAGACACCATTGATGTTGCAAGAGGTTTGATATACTCTTCCGCCATTCTCGGTAGGTGCATCTCCGTAATCCAATTTATTGTCAGCATAGATGGAATAATCCTGGAAATGATAGCGCACAAAGTTTCTGATTGCCTCCAACATAGCAAGTCCCTTTGCCTTAGCAGCAGCTGCTGTCTCTGCATCTACATGCTCATTTTTTTCCATCAACTGTGTCAAATCATCCCAAGAAGGAAGTCCTTTCTCTTTATGGGCTGCACGCATAGCATCATTATTTGGTGCATATACAGTATAGTTGTAACTATTGAAGAACGAAATATTGTAGTCGATGCAATCATTTACATCATCAGTAAATACTCTAAACTGATTCTGATCTCTTACATTTGTAATATCCAACCACTTAAATATTTCATTGATATTATTTGGAAGCATACACAAGTTGACAAAATCAGAGAACTGACTATGTCCTTCCAAACAACCATTGACACTGATGACTGGAGCTTGAATCAAATGATCTATGATATAGCTCTTACCATTACTATATACAGAAGGTGTTTCTGTAATCTTAGCAGCAGGCATTTTTCCATCTACAGATGTACCCAAACCATTAATTTGGGCTCCACTCATTACTTCATCATCCAAGCCTGCGGTTCCAGTAATACGGATCTCGCCACCATGTTTTGTCTTGTAATATTTATTAGAGCCTAGACTCTCACCAGCATTCAGCGATACTGTATGATAGTTTAATATATCAATCAATCTATCATGTATATCACTTAATCTCGTAACTCTTGTTGAGTCTTTTGATACTGCGCCTGTAGCAATCGTATAATTAAAATAAGATGCACTTATATTATTGTCACCTGCTTTCTTGTAGAAATGATACAATCTAGCACGTCCATTACCACTACCATTATTTTTACCCAAAGACACTGGGTCTAGATAATAAGCATCAAAAGCCTTGTTGTTTGGCAAGAACAAAGCGTAGTTGGCTGTACTTGCACGAAGATAAGCGAAGAAGTTGATGTCCAAGTTATCTTTATCAGAACTGCTTGCTCGCTTACTCTGGATAGCCCAGTTGATTACACTCAAATCCATTGCACCACGCAAAGAAGCTGGAGTGGATACAATATTATATGTAATAGGAGGCACTACTCTATCCAACATATAGATGACACCATTGTTGGCTACACGTACATCCTTGGAACCATCGGCTGCATTCACAATGTCGGAAGCTGTAATGCCGATAGGGTCACTCGCCTCATCCAAGATGGTACCAAACTTGCTTGGTACTGACTGTACGAAGGAGGTGTTCATCATGTTGTTGACGAACGAAGAGACAATGTTGTTTGGGATACTGTCGATGTTCTCTCCCAAGTTCTCCAAGGTGTTTGGCTTCTTGGCATACAAGCTGATGATGTTGTAACCACCTGAAGAAGGATTCAAGAAATAGTCCTGCACAGCCTTGTCGGTAGGCACAAACATAGAGCCCATATCTGCGAGGTTGACACCAAATGCACTATAATACTGGTTCCATCCTGGGTCGAAGCGCAAGAGCTTGTCGTTAGCTACGGTCACGCCCTTAGGGTCTCTGAGCAATGGCAGAGCACTCTGAGAACGCTCGCTGAAATAACGCCACTGGAAGATGGAGTCGATGACAGGACGACCATTGAGCACAGCATTATCATTGTAGTTCAAGGTGGTGACAGCATCATAATAAGGAGCGCTGAAGCGATCCATCATACGGCTGAACCACTTGGTGTCGCTACCTTCACGGATTACCTTTGCCAAGTTGCCCGGTGGCAAGATGACTCCATCCATCTGATTGATGTAACCATTCAAGCAGGTTACATCTTGTGCGATCACCTTATTCTTAAATATAAAGGTAGCTCTCTCCTCATAAGGCTTGCCAGTGATGATTTGGAAATCATTGGCATTGATGCTGTTGTTCAGCATCTGCTCCTGAGTGAAGTGAACTAGCATAGGACGAGTATTGTCCATGACAACATCGATGCCATGTTCACGATACTTCTCCCAATAAGAATTGTTCTTTGGCAGATTACTCATCCATACATGATAGATGGTATCTGTAGCGTTGGCTGCGGTCTGATGCTTCAAAGCCACGCCTCTGGAGAGGCCACCTTGACCATCATCTACGTTTGACAATGCCTCGGTCAAGATGGCATTATCCAACATGGAAGCATAAAATAGTTGCTTCTTCATAGACTCAGTCAACTGGTCGTAAGAAGAAACGCCCCAAGAATTGTTTTTGAAGAATTCATTGTAAGCAGAATCGTTGGCTACAAATACGGTTTTGGAACCTGTCTTCGACATGACCTCCTTGTAACCGAGATCGTCAATCAACTTCAAGTAAGTGTGGAAAGTACCTGTGAGCGCACCCTTAGGATTTTCCAATTCCTCGTAGATGCTCTTTCCTAACCAACTTGGATTGTTGCCCTTCTCGTCAAGGTCGTAATCATCCGAACAAGCTCCCAACCCCATCAAAGCGGCTGTAGCAAAAATACCGACTATCGCACACTGCGATTGTTTGATAAAGCGATTACTCATTTTAAATATTGTTAGCTAGTTTTATTTTAGATTTATATTCTTTTCAAGTTCAATTTACAAAGCCCTTTTATCGGTTTTTGTATTAATTACGTGCAAAATTGGCGTTTTTTAGCCAAAAACAAGGGAACAAATCGCTAGAATGATGGAACAAAATGCTAAAAATAGCCAAGAAACGTGATTTATATGGAAAAAAGTATGTAACTTTGTAGCCGAGTAAACAAGCATAACAACATAAATGAGACAGATATACATTTTATTACTATTCATACTTTTTGTCTTGCCTTCACAGGCGCAAGTATTTCCTTTCCGCAATTTGGTGTCGTTTACACTCTCTGCGAACGAGGAAAACAACTGCATGTTTTTCGACAAGGAAGGCATGCTGTGGGTGGGCACCAACTCTGGTGTCAAGTCGTATGATGGATATACTGTGAAGACCTACAAGTCGGACATCTATTCTCCAGGCATCCTGCCCAACAACATCGTGCGATCCATCACAGAAGACCACGACAACAATCTCTGGCTCGGCACCCGCAATGGTCTCGTCAGGATGAACAGGCGCACAGGCTCCTTCAAGACCTTTCTCCTTCCATCCGAAAATCAACGTATCATCTATACCCTTTTCACCTCCAAGGATGGTACGGTATGGATTGGCACCGATGGTGGATTGTCTTATTTCAATCCCAAGGATGAGTCTTTCTATACCTATAATAATAAGAACACATGGCTCGTTGACTCCAATGGCAAGAAAACGAAAATGGGAGGCTACAGCGTGAAGGCTATCGTGGAAGACAAGAATGGCGACCTGCTCATCGGCACCTGGTCGTCGGGCTTGCTGCGCCTACATCGTAGCTCGCACACCTTCCTGCGCTATCCCATGCTCAACGACATGAACTCCGCCTACTCCCTCTTTTTCGATAGCAAGCAACGTCTCTGGGTGGGCACCTGGGGCTATGGTATCGTACGACTCGACAACCCTGGCGATGTCAGAAATCCGAAAATCTACAAGTATCCATACAATACCAACCACTTCGACATCTTCTACAAGATTACGGAAGACCCCGTCACCCATACCCTCTGGGCATGCACCAGGGAGGGTGTCTGCTATATCTATGAGAACCAGTTGGACAAAGGGTGGCAGATGCACACCATGATAGGCGACAACGCACTCAACTTCAACAATGACATCGCCAGCGACGGCAATGGCAACATTTGGCTCTGCACACAGAACAATGGCATTGTGCAAGTCAACACCACGCCTTCGCCTTTCGAGCTCTGCCATCTCGACGCCAAAAAGGCGGGATTCCCGATCAACTATATCTATTCGATGCTCACCACCGATGGCGAGCACGTTTGGTTGGGCTTAAACCCATACGGCATTGCCCTCTACAACAGGAAGACGGGCATCACCTTATATAATAAGAGCATTCCTGGCTTCGGGTCGCTCAACAACCGAACCCTTACCACCAGCATCTCCAGCATCATGGAGAGAAGTAACGGCGAGCTATGGTTTGCCGTCAACAACTATGGCATCATCGTGAAGCCAAAAGACGGCAATGCCAGGGAAGTGGATACCCGCACCGCTCCCTACATCCATGACAATTTCGTCAACACCCTCTTCGAATCGCGTGATAAGACGATATGGATCGGCTCACGCAATGGCATGAGCGTGGTGGAGCCTGACAACAGAGGCTACGCCCTCACCATGCGAGAGGGAAAGACTGACTTCACGAGCTGCGACATCCGGCATATCAGCCAAGATAGACAAGGGCGCATCTGGGTGGCTACCGACAACGAGGGCATCATCTGCATATCCGGCAATCCTCGTAACATCAAGTCGCTCCGATACAAGCAGTACAGCTTGAAACAGAAAAATATCGACGTCAACGATGCCAACTGTTGCACGGAAGACAGCAAGGGACGACTTTGGGCTACCTCCAACAGCGGAGGTCTCTTTATATATAATAAGGTGGAAGACCGATTTGAGTCGAAGAACAGGGCTTACCATCTTTCGGGCGACCGTGTGATGGCGATGGAAGAAGACAGCTACGGCAACCTCTGGCTGACCACCGACAAGTCGCTAGCCAACATCGTATGGGGCAAGGATGGGAATCAACCTCAGAACATCACCTATTATACCCAAGAGGATGGACTGGGCAACTTGCTCTTCTCGCCCAACGTGAGTTGTCGATGGGGCAAAGAACTCTTCTTCGGAAGCAAGACGGGCTTCTTCGCCTTCGTTCCTACGCCCAACATGGGGAAAAGACATCACAAGAATGCCAAACTGGTCATCACCGACCTCTTGATCGATGATGAGCCATACGCCAAGCTCGACTCCACCCTGCGTGAGGACATCTCACCTGAGACACCATCCTACACCCAGCGCATCGAGATTCCATCAAGCGTGAAGAAGTTTGACATAGAGTTTGCACTCCTCACCTACGGCAATGCCAAGAAGAACATATATGCCTATCGACTAGATGGCTATGACGACGACTGGCAGTATTGCAATGGCGAACAACATCGTGCTACCTTCCAGAACTTGAGTTCGGGCACCTATCGCTTGCACGTGAAAGCCACCGACAGTTATGGTCAGTGGCAGGAGTTGCCATACACCATCACCATCAAGGTTTTGCCGCCTTGGTATGCCTCACGATGGGCAGGCATGATCTATATCCTGATGCTCATCATGGGACTGTTTGCCGCCTTGCGCTGGTACAAAGATCGTCTGAAGACCCGCAACAGCCTGCAGATGGGCGTGATACTCACCAATATCACCCACGAGTTGCTCACCCCTCTCACGGTCATCTCGGCTACCATCTACAAGCTCAAGAGCATGGCTCCGCAATATGAGGAGGACTACTACGTGATGGACAGCAATATCAACCGCACTACCCGACTCCTACGAGAGATACTCGAAGTGAGAAAGTCGCAGGCAGGACAGTTGAAGTTACTCGTGAGCCGTGGCGACATCGGCTTGTTCGTCAAGAATGCTTGCGAGGGTATCCGTCCGATGGCTGAGCATCAGAAGATTACCATCACAGAAAACTATCCTAAGGGCGATTGCAGCGCATGGTTTGATGCGGATAAGTTGGACAAGATTCTCTATAATCTCTTGTCAAACGCCATCAAGTACAACAATACGGGGGGGCAAATTGCAGTCTCGCTGTCGCTTAACAAGGAGGTGGCATCAATTTCCATCCAAGACCATGGAATCGGCATGTCGAAGAAGAAGTTGAAGCATCTCTACACCCGTTTCTTCGATGGCGATTACCGTCAGCAGAACATGCCGGGCACTGGCATCGGACTATCGTTGACCCACGACCTGGTGAAACTGCACCATGGCGACATCCTCTGCGAGAGCACGGAGGGCAAGGGAACCACCTTCACGGTCAACCTGCCTTATCACAAGAGCAACTACCACGATACGGAGATCGACACTTCGGGCAGCAGCCGCAAGACCGACAACCTTGCCATCCAGCAAGCCAAGGAGGAAGGGAAGGATGAGCACAAGCTGAATCCTATCCACACCTCTATCTTCATCCGCAAGAACGTGAGCAAGATTCTCGTGGTGGAAGACAACGAGGAGCTGTTGGCGCTCATGCTCCAAGTGCTCAGCAAGAACTACCATGTGCTCACCGCCAAGAACGGCAAGCAGGCGATGAACATCATCATGAAAGAGAAGCTCGACCTCGTGGTGAGCGACGTGATGATGCCTGTGATGGATGGTATCGAGCTGACCAAGCGCATCAAGGAAGACAAGAGCTTCTGGCAGTTGCCTGTCATCCTCCTCACTGCCAAGAACAAGGAGGAGGACAAGACGGAGGCTTACAGCATCGGTGCCGACGGATATATCACCAAGCCATTCAAGTTTGAGGAGTTGGAGGTTCGCATCAATGCCATCCTTGCCAACCGCAAGAAGGTGATAGAGAAGGTGGAGAGCGAGGTGGCTTTGGCAGCCCAGTCAGCCTCTGTCAAAGGCGGCATGAGAAAAGGTATCCAGGAGGGTGACAGCCAGGAGAAGTCGCACCTCAGCAACCCAGACCAGGCCTTCGTGATGCGTGCCACGGAACTAGTAATCAAGAACATCAGCAATTCGGAATATGGCCGTGACGAGTTTGCCAACGACATGGCGATGGGTAGCTCTACATTATATAATAAGGTGAAGGCGACTACAGGTCAGACCATCGTGGCGTTTATCACCTCCATCCGCATGAAGGAGGCGAAGCGCATCCTGGAGGGCGATCCCGACATCCTCATCAACGACTTGGCTGTAAGGGTCGGCTTCAACACCCCGAAATACTTCTCGAAGTGCTTCAAGAAGGAATTCGGCATCTTCCCGAAGGAATTTGCCGAGCAGATGCAAAGCAAGGGATGAAACAGAAATTAGCCTACCACTATTTTCCACTCTCCAATGGTTCGCTTGTCGCTGTCATAATTGACACCTACCTTCACCAACCGTTTTCCATCTGCCGAATAAGGTATCAGTACAGCGATACGACTAGGAGTGTAAGCCGATGCGACTAGGAGTGTAAACAAACAGACGTACCTCCGTATTTTAACGAACGTACGTCTGTTTTTATTTTATTTCTTCAAGAACTTCTGGGCAACACGACTGCCATCCTTGGCGATAATCTTCACGACATATACGCCATTGCTGATGCCAGACAGATTGACAAACTGTGAGCCTTTGCTTTCCGCAACCTTCTGTCCACCCATGCCATATACCTGCAACTGAGCTATCTCGCCATACACGATCAAGCCATTGCTAGTCTGATACATCTGATACTTCTTGCCAGAAGCACTCTCATCGTTCTTCACATCACTGATGCCATTGACGACATTGCCATCCTCGTCTATCTCTTGATATACACCGAGAGTGAGGTCGGTGAGATACATATCGCCCTTCTCCACATTGGTCAAGGTCACGATGATAGGCTTCTTCTCTACCTTGCCTATCTTGGAAGCGATGTCAACCAATGCTACACCTTCGCTGAGATTAACTGATGCAGTACCATTACCAGAGCCATCCACATACTTCCAGTCTATCTTGAGCGTTCTGCCACCCGTGCAATAGATATTCGACTGCATCTGAGCCAGAGAAGACAGGGTGAGCTCCACATTGGTAGTCTTTGGCAGATAATAAGCACCGTATGAGGCACTTCCGTATTTCTTGCCAGGAGTCGTATTCTCATCCACATACACCACACTACCCTTTCCACTGGAAGGCTTGCCGTAATATCTAGGCTTCACACCCTCAGCATTGCCACCCGTGATATATTTCTTCACGTTGTCAGCTATCACCTCGTCCTGGAAGAGATAGTCGTTGACCACGGTCTCCACCTGATAGTACTTGCCATCATCGGTATCATCCACAGCCTCATCCTCCAATGTGCCATCGTTCTTAGGCATCACGAGGGTATAGGCATTGTCATCGCCACCATACTCGTATGGACCATAGTCGGCACTTTTGCCCACGTAAGGGATATTGAGCGTGACAGACCAGTTGTCTGGGGCATTGTCGGAATAGTTGTAATGATTCTTGTGCGCATCCACCGTCTTGAAGTCGGTGATTGGTGTACCTGCATCTATCAACTTGCTGCCAGCTTTCAGTCTGCCGAACTTCAGTGGCAACTCACCGTTTGCCTGACGAGGTCCGATGGCAGTCTCATAGCTTAAGTCCTCATACTCAGAACTATAGTCATTGACTATCTTTGAGTAGGTAGTGCCAGATGTGCTAGCCTTCTCACCCAAAGGATTGGTATTATCGAGCGTTGTCCAAGTACAGAAGTCGATGTCAGGCTTTTCTGTGAAGGCTGAGTTACGTTCCATTTTCTGCGAACCATACGCAAATCCCACACAGTTGCGCAGCACCCAATTACCATAGTCGGGAGCTTCCATATTATACCCATAATTGATACCATTGCCAAAGGAGAGGTCATTGATAAGATAAGAGCCTTCACGATGATGGTTCTGGTCGAATCCCTTCTTCGGATGGAAGGCGGCGATGCAGTTCTTGAACACATGAGCACCTACGGAAGTGCCTCCCTGCTTGCATCCTCCCATCTTAAAGCCATTGCCATTACCCTTGTCAAAGCCATTCTTGAGCACCCAACAGTTATCCACCACAATAGGGAAAGCGGTGTAATACAAGTCCCATCCATCATCGGAGTTATGCCAAGCACGGCATCCGTGGAACTCATTGCCCGGACCAGGGAAGAGCTTGATGGCAAATCCATCGGCATTGCCGCCATGCGTCCATGGGTCATAGTTATCATAGGCATCACAGTTGACGATGATGTTGTATCTACCATATTTATATTCTTGGTTACGGGTGTTGTTGCCCTTGGAATCCTTGCCGAATCCCTGCTGCAAACCGGTGTCCCCATTGCCATAGAAGCGGCAGAGTTCCACCACGCAGTAGGAGCCTTCGAGCTTCATGCCATTGTCGGCGGAGTTGCAGATGTCGAGCCCACGATAATGCCAATAGTTGGCACCTATCTTGTGCATGATGCCACGATAGGTGGAAGCCTCAGTCTCATTGGAGCGAGGCTGACTGGAGAAGTCGAAGACAGGTCGCTCGGCATCACCGGGATAGGCGAAGACACAGATGCGCTGGTCGGCAGTACCCGTCTGCGTCACGTTGATGGTCTTCGAGAGATGATAGGTGCCACCTCTCACATAGAGGATGTCACCAGCCTTCAGAGCGGCGAATGCCTTGATAGGGTCGCCGAAAGGTTTGTCGATTGCCATACCGTTGCCGGTACCGCCAGGAGCCAAGTAGTAGTCCTTGGCATCAGCCTGCCATGAGGCAAGCAGACATATCCCGATGAGGGATGTCTTCCACAAAGAGTTTGTTTTCATCTTGAATCAGTAGTTTGTTTTTAAGTCGTATTAAAGTTTGTTTGTTATTTCTTCCGCTCTATGAGCCTACATACAAAATAGGTTTCTGTTGATATTGGTTACAAAGATATAGCAAAATCTCCAACCTACCACCATATAGCCTCATCTTTTAAGATTTTATAAACATTGGGGCAGCAAACCTCCCATTTCATCACTTGTCAAGCACTGTGTTCGCAAACGTTTTCGTTATTTTTTGCAAATTATATGCAAATTTTTACGTGTTTTTATCAATTATTAGTAATTTTGCAGCCGCAAAAGATAATATGTAGCCATTTCGGTGGCAGCAGATTTAACAATAATAAGTAAAAGGAAAAATAAAACGTATATATAAACTCTTAAACAAGTAAAAAGATGAAAAGATTTACATCTACAAGACTATTCGCTATCGTATGTATGATAGTGATGGGATTCGTACAGACTTGGGCACTAGACAATACGACCGTTACGGTCAAAGCCCCAACCATTACCCCTGGAAGTTGTGAGTATAATGGAACCATCATGCCAGTCATCACTGCTGATGAGGGTTGTTCCATCGTGTATGTAAAAAGCACCAGCAAGCTTTACACAACTGTTGAAGACATCGACAAGAACCAGGGTGTAAAGACAGAGAATTCTAACAAGGCTACCATTACCGACATTATCAACAAGACTGGTAACCGCTATATCTCTGCGTATGCGACTAAAGATGTAAATGGTCAAACTTACAAGAGTGCAGTTACAAATGTAACTTACACTTACAATAAGGATGCGAATACAAAGACAGACATCACCTTGTCTGCAAGGTCTATCAAACTCGATATGGCTAATCTAAATGCGACACAAAACCTCAATATTATTGCTAAAGATGCCAATGGAGATCCCATCAGCGGATTGACATATAGCTTTACCGTATATCCAGAAGGTATTGTTACAGTTGCTAGCGATGGAACAGTAACTCCAAAGGCAGCTGGTACAGCTAGTATCAATGTTATTTTTGAGGGAAATGATAATTATAATGCAGCAACCTGTGTTGTTGACGTGAATGTGGCTAGTAATGCAAGTTCTTCAACAAAAGTTTTTAAGAGCATTGCCGATGTAAGACATGCCGCACAAGACAACAAACAATCTTTAGCAGATATCTCCATTATATTTGAGAAAAATAACCCTGCAACAGTCATTGCTGTTATGAAAAAAGCAGACCCAGACATTAAAGATGAGAAATTTATAAATTCATTCTTTATCATAGATAATTCTAATAGAGGTTTATGGATTTCAAGAGCAAACATAAAACTAGGTACAACTTTACCATCACAAGATGAAATTGCAATAGGGTCTAAACTTACAGGTTCTATCTCAGGAGATTATAATGAAGGCGAAAAAGGAATTCCTCTTTTATGGAATATTATGAGTACCGCAAATGACTATACAACAAAACTAGATGTTGACAACACGGGGTGTGCGAACGGAGACATTCCGGCTACATACCCATATACACAAATCAATGATGTAAATACTATAGCCAACAATAATGTCAATAACATAGTAAGTTCTTCGTTTGGTGTTTACCTCAACTCAATTATCGAAGTTCCAGGTACAATCAAAAAAAATGGAAAAGAATATTATCTTGTATTAAACGAAAAGACTGGTACAGACGACAAAAAAAATCGTATATATTTCAACAGTTCACAGATAGATGTTAATCTTGACAATTATATAGGGACATCAGGCGTTTTTGAAGGAATTTTGGTCAAAAGAAATAATACAGAATCAAAACTCATCGTCCTCAAGAACAACTTCTTCCAAGTTAACAAAATCTATCTTGACGAGAACGATGACGAGAAGCGTATTGATGACTTGGTAAACGCAGGCGCATTCGATGACGAAGTAGATGTATATGTTCATCGCACCAAGTTGGTAAACTCTACTGATACTTGGGGGACACTTTGCTTCCCTTTCGACTTGACAAAAGAGGAGTTTAAGACAGCCTTCGGCTGCGATCTTACTGCCTTGGCTGCACCAAAATGTGATGGTGAACAACAAGACAATGGTAGATTGACTAAGATTGGCACTGTCAATGACAACAACCTTGTTTTTGAGAAAGTCAGCGACTTGAACATTACCGAGGGTATGCCATATTTATTCAAGGCTACTGGAAAACAGACTGCTTGCGAAAGAACAGACATCAAATATACCATAACTGACAAAGATGGCACAAGAGTCAAAACTCCACAAGATTTGATTAAGGAAGATAAGAGCTATTATGCACACATCGGACAGAAGACCATCACAGTCGTACCTCCTCACCAGATTAAAGGCAATATCAACAACAACGTTGTTAATGGCGACTTCTACTTCCGTGGTCTCTATGGTAGCAAGCAGTACACTGAAGACGATAATGGTAAGCTTACAACTACCCCAGTCTCAGATAATGGCACTCAGAAATACCAGTACATCAGTACTGGCACTGGCAACTACTTGAAGTATCTCAAATCAGGTGCAACCGCCAAGTTCCCTGGCTTACGTGCTTACTTCTACTTCCCTAAGTGGAATGCAGTGGAAAACAACAAGTTGCAACCTTCTAACAACACAAGTAACTCCAAGGTATTCCTCTTCGTGGAAGACAGCACTACTGGCATCAGCGACATTCGCACAGACGAGAGCCACAACGATGGTCGCATCTACAACCTCGCAGGTCAAGTAGTAGATGAGTCATACAAGGGCATCGTCATCAAGAACGGTCGCAAGTACCTTGCCAAATAAGGGAACACCTTCCACCAGTCCCCTACTCTTCCTAGGGTAGGGGTACTCAAAATAAAAATATAAGTAAAAGAATACAAAACAAGTAAAAGATCATGTAAGATGAAAACATATATCAAACCATATACCTATTGCACCCTCCTCACAGAGGAAGCTCACATTCTCGCTGGTAGCCCTGTGTCATCATTGCCAAATGCTGCCGATAATAATGGAAACGTGAACATTCCAGGCTACTCTCAGGAGAGTGGAACAACAAAGGGTGATGGAAATGGTAACGTTGAGGATATGGCAAAGCCATACGTCCCATGGACTTCATGGGATGACTTCGACTTCTAATCCATCCGCTTCACAGTAGATTACTTTTAAGAAAAGCAATATCATATATAACAAGGTGACGGTCGGGACTTCGGTCTCGACCGTTGTTTTGTGCTAAACTAAGTTAATCAAGTCCTCATTATCACGCTTTCTTCATTTATTTTCCTTATCTTTGCACCATGCAATGATTATATTGCACCATCTGAGTAATAATAATTTTAAAAGAAAGGTACAAATATGGCAAAACCATTAAAACCTGCATGGAGAGAGACACCTATCCTATACGGAGAAGATGCTCGACGCTTTTTGAAGAGGATGCAGAATCCTCCCAAAATGAGCAAGGAAAGAATAGAAGAGATTGAAAATTGGGGTAAAGTCTTCGAGAAGACCTTTGTCCCTGCTTAAATTTGCGGAAATATGAAAATAACATTTAAAGAGTTTCAAGAAGAGTACGAGTGGAATATCTTGAAACAAGATGATTGTGTGAAAACTTTCGACTGTGGTGACGAAGATTTAAACAACTTCATCATCAATGAAGCAACTGAATTTAGCAAAGCTTTACTAGCTGTCACTTATGTCGTAAAAGAAAAATCACCAAAGGAAAAAATCATTGCTTATTTCAGTTTAGCTGCAGATAAGTTAGCGGTTTCGGATTTCAATAGCAATAGTGAATACAATCGATTTCGTAAACGACGCTTTGTCTATGAAAAGAGAATTAAAAGTTACCCTGCAGTAAAACTTTGCCGCCTTGGTGTCGATACTACAGCTCGCAAAAAAGGACTAGGTTCCATAATCCTAGCATCAATCACTTATTCATTAACTCATGGCAACAAGTTCGGGTGTCGTTTCCTTACTGTAGATGCGTACAACACCGCTGTTCCTTTCTATGAGAAAAATGGATTTCTGCCATTGACAAGCAAAGATGAAAATGCCATTACTAGAATGCTATATTTAGACTTAGGAACTATAATGAGCACAACCTAATTTGTATCTATTTCAAATTACGAACATTGGATTTACGTATTGAACAATATGGAGCATTTGAAAGAAATACCATTCTTGGACAAGTACCCCGTCTTCCGAAAGTTGGCGGCGATAGGTGATTTGCAGAAGCTCACCCCAGAGGAGCGTGACTATTACGAGGAGGATGTCAAGATCATGCGCGACCTCTATGCCACTGATAAGTGGGAGAAAGAGAAAAGACGTATGGAGAGAGAAGCTGCTCGAAAAGAGTTGGAAGAAGCAACGAAGAAAGCTTTGACTGAAGGTCGAGCTAAAGGAAGAGCCGAAGGAAGAGCCGAAGGAAAAGCCGAAGGTAGAGCCGAAGGAATGTTAGAAGTTGCTAAGAATCTTCTTTCTATGGACATACCTATACTGCAAATTATGCAAGCCACAGGCTTGACACAAGAGCAAATCAAGGGATTGCAGAATTAAAGAAAACCTTTGTCCCTGCTTAAAAAAGAAACATAAGGACATTTATGAAACATCATAGACGGTCGGGACCTCGGTCTCGACCGTTATTTTGTTTAGATTTTAGCATTTTTAGCTATTAATAGCTTGATTATCAGCAAAAAAGCAGTACCTTTGCAACGCTTTACGAAAAAGCAAAGAGAAAAACACTGCAAAACGCAGTGGAAAACAAGGCAAAATATAGACATCACAACACATGATATACCCAGACAACTTCGAACAAAAGATAGGATTCAACGAGATCAGAAACATGCTCCGTGAGCGATGCCTCTCCACACTAGGCAAGGAACAGGTGGAGAAGATGGCATTCAGCGATGATGCCGAACAGGTGAACGAATGGCTCAAGCAAGTGCGTGAGTTCCGTCGCCTCATCCTGGAGGTGGAGGACTTCCCGCTGCAATACTTCTACGATGTACGTGAAAGCATCGTTCGCATCCGCATCGAGAACACTCACCTGGAGGAGAACGAGCTCTTCGACCTCCGACGCTCCCTCTCCACCATCGACTGCATCGTGAAGATACTCAACCATAGCGACGAGGACGAGAGCCACGCCGAGGAAAACGACGGATGGCGCAGGGAGAAGAAATACACCTACCCTAGCCTCCACCTCCTGGCGAAGGACATCGTGACTTTCCCACAAATCGTGCAGCGCATCGACCAGATACTCGACAAGTTTGGCAAGATACGTGACAACGCCACACCCGAACTGCTCCAGATTCGCCGTGAACTCGCCAAGACCGAGGGTAGCATTTCCCGCACCTTATATAGTATATTGCGCTCAGCACAGAGCGAGGGCGTGGTGGAGAAAGACGTCACCCCTACCCTGCGCGACGGCAGACTCGTCATACCTGTTATCCCTACCCTGAAGAAGAAAATCAAGGGTATCGTACACGATGAGAGTGCCACAGGAAAGACCGTCTTCATCGAACCGACAGAGGTGGTGGAGGCCAATAACCGAGTGCGTGAGCTGGAAGGAGAGGAACGCAAGGAAATCATCCGCATCCTCACCCAGTTTACCAACAAGCTGCGCCCTTACACCCGTGAGATCATGGACAGCTACCGCTTCCTCGCCAAGATAGACCTCATCCAAGCGAAGCAGAAACTCGCCGAGATACAGAAGGCGATAGAGCCTGAGGTGGAAGACCACCCACACATCGACTGGATACGTGCCATTCACCCACTCTTGCAACAATCACTGGAAAAGAAGGGCGAGAAGGTGGTGCCTCTCGACATCACCCTCACACAGGATAAGCGCATCCTCATCATCTCCGGCCCTAACGCCGGCGGTAAGTCTGTCTGCCTGAAGACAGTCGGTCTCTTGCAGTACATGCTCCAGTGCGGACTCAGCATCCCTGTGAGCGAGCGTTCGAAGACCGGCGTCTTCCAGAACATCATGATAGACATCGGCGACGAACAAAGCTTGGAGAACGACCTGAGTACCTACTCCTCCCACCTGCTCAACATGAAGAACATGATGAAGGCAGCCAACGGCAACACCATCATCCTCATCGATGAGTTTGGTACGGGTACGGAGCCTGGCATCGGTGGAGCCATCGCCGAGGCAGTGCTCGACCGATTCTGCAAGCAGGGGGCATACGGTGTCATCACCACCCACTACCAGAACCTGAAGCACTTCGCCGACAGTCATGAGGGCGTGGCAAACGGAGCAATGCTCTATGACCGTCACGAGATGAAGGCACTCTTCCAGCTCGCCATCGGTCGCCCCGGTTCTTCTTTCGCCATCGAGATCGCCCGCAAGATAGGATTGCCTGAGGAAGTCATCAAGGAGGCTTCCGACATCGTCGGTTCCGAGTACATCCAGAGCGACAAGTACCTGCAGGACATCGTGAGAGACAAGCGATACTGGGAGAACAAGCGACAGAGCATCCATCAGCGTGAGAAGGATATGGAGAAGACCATCTCCAAGTATGAGAGCGACATCGAGGAGATCGAGAAGAGTCGCAAGCAGATTCTCGCCAAGGCGAAGCAGCAAGCCGAGGAACTCCTGAAGGAAAGCAACAAGAAGATAGAGAACGCCATCCGAGAGATCCGTGAGAATCAGGCGGAGAAGGAGGAGACCAAGCGCATCCGCCAGGAACTCGATACCTTCAAGCAGGAGATACAGGAGATAGACACCAAGGAGAACGACGACAAGATAGCTCGCAAGATAGCTCAGATACAACAGCGCAAGGAGCGCCATGCCAAGCGCAAGGCGGAAAAGGCGCAAAACCAAGAGAAAGCCGCAGCCGCTCTCCGCAATGCACAGAACAAGTCGCAGACCGACAACAACCGTGAGTTGAAGGCTGGCGACACCGTGCGCATCAAGGGCTTGACCACCGTGGGCAAGATAGAGAGCATCACGGGCGATATGGCTACCGCCGTGTTCGGGGGTATGCGCACCAAGATGCGCCTCAACCGACTGGAGCACGCCACCGAGAGCACCGAGAAGGACAAGACCGAGGAGCGCAAGGAGAGCCTCGCCTCCTACGGCATCAGCAAGGAGACTCGCAAGACCATCGATGCCCACAAGAGCAATTTCCATCAAGACCTCGATGTACGTGGCATGCGTGGCGACGAAGCTCTCAATGCCGTGCAGCACTTCATCGACGATGCCATCCTCGTGGGAATGCCTCGTGTCCGCATCCTCCATGGCAAGGGAAATGGCATCCTGCGCCAGCTCATCCGCCAATATGTGAGCAGCATCCCTAACGTGACGCACTACGCCGATGAGCATGTGCAGTTCGGCGGAGCCGGAATCACGGTGGTAGATTTCTAAAGAAACGTTAACGAAGCGAAGATTTCTTCCGAAATATTTGGTGGGCTCAAAGGAAAGCAGTACCTTTGCACCCGCTTAAAAGCAATGAGACGGACAAGTCTCATACGACCAGCTCCCTCGGAATCCCCCAGGATGGGAACATAGCAAGGGTACTTGGTTGTAGCGGTGCGATATGAATCGCTTGTCCACCCGCCTCTTTAGCTCAGTTGGCCAGAGCACGTGATTTGTAATCTCGGGGTCGTTGGTTCGAATCCGACAAGAGGCTCAAAAAGAGAACTTTCTTCTAGAAGGTTCTCTTTTTTGTTATTATCATTTTTTATTACTATCCACACCCTCTTCCATCACCCTTCGCCCATTTTTGGGTTACTACCCACTTTTTCCGCCCTAGTACCACTTTCATTTTTTCCTAGGCAGAGAAAAATTCCTACCTAGTTAGGTATGAAATATCCCCTAGGCAGAGAGATAATTTCCACAAACCTGGAAATGACGCTCCACTATCTATACCCTTCATACGATTATATGGCAAAAATCATGACAATCAGGAGAAAGGAAGAATATGCCGAAATCAAAAAATATATAAATTTATCCCTAATATTCCTACTATATGGGGAAAATTGTGTACTTTTGCACGATAATATATATTTGATTAAATGATAGACTTTATAAAGTTAGTACAGACAAGGGCTTTCGCCCGACAAGACGGTGCCATCCTTGGCTCAGTATGGATAGCGAGTTTCGCCCTCACCATGTGGTCGGTTTTTCCACCCCACGCACTATGGTGGATCTTCGCCAACATCCTGGCACTCAGCACTCCTTTCGTGGTGGCACGACGACTCAAGGCATTCCGCGATGAAGCCTTGGAGGGAAGCATCTCCTTCCGCAGGAGCCTCTTCTACTGTTGGCAAACCTTCTTCAATGCCACACTGCTCCTCACCATCGTGCAGTTCCTCTGGTTTAAGTTCCTCAACACCAGTGTGTTCATCAGCACCCTGATGGAGAGCTACAAGGTGATACTCCAGAGCTACAACCTAACACAGGCGGAGGTGAACACCATCATCGAGGCACTCGCCATGATGAAACCCGTGGGATGGGCTGCCACCTTCATGATCACCGAGATCATCGTGGGCACCGTGCTCAGTCCGCTGATCGCCGCACTGATGAGCAGAAAGCGCAGAAACCAACAATCATTCGTAAATCAACAATAACATACAATGGATATAACAGTAGTTGTACCTCTATATAATGAGGAAGAGTCACTCCCAGAGCTTTACGCCTGGATAGAGCGAGTGATGAAAGCCAACGACTTCAGCTTTGAGGTCATCTTCGTCAACGATGGCTCCACCGACCGTTCTTGGGAGGTGATAGAGGAGCTAGCCGAGAAGTCGGAGAACGTGAAGGGCATCAAGTTCCGCCGCAACTATGGCAAGAGCCCAGCCCTCTACTGCGGATTCAAGGAGGCACAGGGCGACGTGGTGATCACCATGGATGCCGACCTCCAGGACTCTCCCGACGAGATACCAGCCCTCTACCAGATGATCAAGAAGGAAGGTTACGACCTCGTTTCCGGCTACAAGCAGAACCGCAAGCAGGGCGATCCACTCTCCAAGACCATCCCTACCAAACTCTTCAATGCCACCGCACGCAAGGTGAGCGGCATACACAACCTCCACGACTTCAACTGTGGCCTGAAGGCGTATCGCCGTGACGTGGTCAAGAACATCGAGGTGTATGGTGAGATGCACCGCTACATCCCATACCTCGCCAAGAACGCCGGCTTCGACAAGATCGGCGAGAAACCTGTACACCATCAGGCACGCAAGTTTGGCAAGTCGAAGTTCATGGGCTGGAACCGCTTCGTCAATGGTTATCTCGACCTGATGACCCTCTGGTTCCTGAGCAACTTCGGCAAGAAGCCAATGCACGTGTTCGGATTCCTGGGCAGCGTGGTCTTCTTCATCGCCTTCCTCGCCCTCATCGGCTTGGGCGTTGACAAGCTCATCGACCTGCACAACGGCATCTACGGTCACCTCATCACCGACTCGCCATACTTCTTCATCGCCCTCACAGCGATGTTGCTGGGCAGTCAGTTCTTCCTGGCAGGATTCCTCGGCGACCTCATCAGCCGCCAGAACCCTAACCGTAATGATTATCAAATAGAAAAAGAGATAAGATGCGGAAAATAATCCCTATCCTCCTGTTGACCATCCTCACGATGGTGGGATGCTCCACGCTCGACTGTCCGCTCAACAATACCGTCTATACGAAGTATAAGTTGGACGGCACCGTGACGGAGCTTACTGGTTGCACGATGACCGTATCGACCACGAAGCGAGACGGCGAGGACAGCATTCTCATCAACAAGGACGAGAATGTAGATAGCTTCATCCTGCCGATGAGCTACGCCAATTCTGCCGACACCCTCTACTTCGAGGTGCAAGACCGCCTGGAGCGAGTGTTCAAGGACACGGTAGTCGTCGCCAAGGACAACCAGCCACATTTCGAGTCCATCGACTGCAGCCCGTCTTACTTCCACACCATCACCGGCGTGAAGACGACACAGCATCTCATCGACTCCATAGTCATCAACCATAAAGACGTAAATTTCGATGCAACGAAGACGCATTTCCTCATATATTTCGGCACTCGCGATTAGCATGCTATTTGTAGCGATGCCAGCCCATGCCCAGTCCAAGGCAAAGAAGATGGTGGAACAGCCCGACACCGTTCCTCTTTTCCGAGGCTTGGCGGTAAGCGTGGATGCCATCGGCTTGGGACAGATGGTACTGGGCAGTTACGGTCAGTACGAGGCAGCCTTGCGCATCAATCTGAAAGACAAGTACTTCCCTGTGCTCGAACTGGGTTATGGCAAGGCGGATGCCACCGACGATGGCACTAACCTGCACTACAAGACCAGTGCGCCATACGCTCGTATCGGTGTCGATTGGAATCTCTTGCGCAACAAGCACGACATCTATCGCCTCTATGGTGGTGTGCGCTATGCCTTCACCACCTACAAGTATGATGTAGAGGGTCCCGACATCACCGACCCCATCTGGGGAACCACCACTCCCTACTCTGCCAAGGATGTATCCTGCAACTGTCACTGGTTGGAGGGCTGCTTCGGCATCGACGTGAAGATATGGGGACCTATCCGAATGGGATGGAGCGTGAGATACAAGCGACGCATCGCCCACAAGGAAGGCGACATCGGCAAGGCTTGGTATGTGCCAGGCTTCGGCAAGCAAGGAAGTTCGCGCCTCGGCGGAACCTTCAACATCGGGTATGAGTTCTAAGCAAATTAACTTCTCTTAAATTCCCATTAACCCCCAAACAAAGCCCCATGAACAAGAAAAAGCTTCTCTGGCAACTGCCGTTTCTCCTAGTCTTGGTACTCGGCACCATTTATATCATTCGCCAGCAACACGTTACACCATATCAGCACGACGAGGGTTTCGTCTTCGGAACCATCTATCACATCACCTACCAGAGTGATGAGAATTATCAGAAAGAGATAGAGGCGGAGCTGCAGAAGGTAGATAACTCGCTCTCGCCTTTCAACAAGACTTCCATCATCTCCCGCATCAACCGCAACGAAGAGGTGAAGGTCAACGATATGTTCCAGGAAGTGTTCGACCTGGCCGAAGACATATCGCAGGAGACCGATGGTGCCTTCGACATCACCGTAGCCCCGATGGTGAATGCCTGGGGATTCGGTTTCAAGCAGGGCAAGATGCCTAGCAAGGAAGCCGTGGATAGCCTGAAAGCCATCGTGGGCTTCCATAAGGTGAAACTCGTGGATGGACACGTGAAGAAGGAGAATCCTAACACCATGCTCGACTGCTCTGCCATCGCCAAGGGATATGGCAGTGATGTGGTGGCTCGATTCCTCAAGAAGAAAGGCATCGAGAACTTCATGGTGGAGATCGGTGGCGAGGTGGTGACCCATGGCAACAGCGACAAGCGTGTGCCATGGCGCATCGGTGTCAACAAGCCTACCGACGACTCCCTCAACAACAGCACCGAACTACAGACCGTGCTCAACGTCACCGACAAGGCGATGGCGACGAGCGGCAACTATCGCAACTTCTATTATAAGAACGGCAAGAAGTATGCCCATACCATCGACCCAAAGACCGGTTATCCTGTGCAGCACAACATCCTGTCAGCCACGGTGATAGCCAACACTTGCGCCACAGCCGACGCCTACGCCACCTCATTCATGGTGTTGGGTCTTGATGGAGCGCAGAAGATACTCGCCAAGCATCCCGACCTCCTCGCCTACCTCATCTACTCGGATGCGAAAGGCAAGAACCAGGTTTGGTATTCGCCTTCGATGAAGAAGATTCTGGCACAGTAGAGCCAATCCGTAAAGTATTTTTTACTCCTCGACATGGCAGACAACAGTTTATACGATATCCTCCTTTCCCTGCCCCTTTTCCTCGGCATGAGCCGCAACGACTTGCACGAGGCGGCAGGCAAGGCGAGGTTTGACTTTCAGAAAATCGCTGAGGGTCAGACCATCGTCGAAGAGGGCGAACGCTGCCTGTCGCTCTACTTCCTGCTCACGGGCGACATCCAAGTGGTGACCGAAGCCGATGACCATGGCTACAGCATCGAGGAGGACATCAGTGCGCCAGAGATATTCCAGGCAGAGACCATCTTCGGACTCAACCAGCGGTTCACCCACACCTACATCGCCAAGACCGACTGTAGCATCATGCGCCTCGAAAAGCAAGAGATACTCAAGCTCTCCGGACTCTTCCAAATCTTCCGCATCAACTTCATCAACCTCATCTCGGCGCAATCGCAAAAACAGAACCGCCGCCTGCTCCGTGTTCCCCCTAAGTCGTTGGAGGAGCGCATCATACGCTTCTTCGAGTTCCATTGTCTTCGACTCGGAGGCGAGAAGATTATCCGTGTCAAGATGAAGAGGATAGCGGAGGAAGTGAACGACAGCCGACTCGATGTCTCCAGAGCGCTCAACCACCTGCAGGATGAAGGTTTGCTCCAGCTCCACCGTGAGCGCATCACCATTCCGGCTTTGGAAAAGTTACTGAAGAGGGAATTTATGGGAACTTCCCTTTAAATTCCCTTAACTTCCCACTTGCGAAAGTAATATTAGTTAAAAACCACCCGTAACCTTCTCTATTCACGGCTTTTTTTGCTAACTTTGCAGCTAAAAATTAAACAAAGTTAGTATGCTTGACGAAAAGAACATAGAGAAACGTATCAACCCATTTTTTGAACCCTACCAGACACCGCACGACACGGTGCCATTCACTCGTATCCGTTTGGAGGATTACGAGGAGGCTTTCATGGAGGGAATCCGCCGAGATGACGAGGCTACAGACAAGTTGGTCAACGACCCAGCAGAACCTACATTCGAGAACACCATCGCTCGTGTTGACACCGACAAGGGTGAGCATTATTACGACTTGCTCAGCCGCGTATCCAACGTGTTCTCCTGCATGATGAGTGCAGAGACCTGCGATGAGTTGGAGGCGTTGGCACAGAAGATGAGTCCGATATTGACCAAGCATGCCAATGACATCACGCTCAACAAGCGACTCTTCGAGCGCATCAAGTTCGTACACGACCATCCCAACCGTGAGTTGACCGCCGAGGAGCAGATGCTTCTCGATACCAGCTACGACGGATTCGTACGCAGCGGTGCCCTGCTCGACGAGGCAGGCAAGGAGAAGTTGCGCAAGTTGACCGAGGAGGCAAGCATGCTCACCCTCCAGTTCTCACAGAACCTCTTGAAGGAGAACAAGGCTTACACCCTCCACATCACCGACAAGGCACAGCTCGACGGACTCCCAGAGACCGCCATCGCCGCTGCCGCACAGAACGCCAAGGAGAAGGAGCAAGAGGGATGGATGTTCACGCTCGACTACCCTAGCTACTCCCCATTCATGACCTACTCCACCCAGCGTGAACTGCGCAAGGAGATGTATATGGCACGCAACACGGAGTGCATCCACGACAATGATTCCAACAACCTGGAGATATGCAAACGACTCGTCAACCTGCGTCGTGAGCTAGCCCAGTTGCTCGGTTTCAATACCTACGCCGACTACGTGCTGAAGCATCGTATGGCTACGAATATCGACAACGTATATCAACTCTTGAACGACCTCATCACAGCCTACAAGCCGACCGCCGTGAAGGAGGTGGCTGAGATAGAGGCACTTGCCAAGAAAATGGAGGGCGACGACTTCGACATCAAGCCATGGGACTTCAGTTACTACTCCCATAAGTTGCAGATGGAGAAGTTCAACCTCGATGCCGAGATGCTCCGCCCTTACTTCCAGTTGGACAAGGTGATCGATGGCGTGTTCGGACTTGCCAACAAGCTCTACGGCATCACCTTCAAGGAGAACAAGGACATCCCAGTCTATCACCCAGACGTGAAGGCATACGAGGTGTTCGACAAGGATGGCAGTTATCTCGCCGTCTTCTACGCCGACTTCTTCCCTCGCAAGGGTAAGCAGGGAGGAGCTTGGATGACAGAGTTCCAGGGACAGTGGATCGACCATAAGGGCAACAATGTGCGCCCTCATGTGAGTGTAGTGATGAACTTCACCAAACCTACCGAGGAGAAGCCTGCCCTCTTGACCTTGGGCGAGGTAGAGACCTTCCTCCACGAGTTTGGACACAGCCTGCACGGCATATTCGCCAACACTCGCTTCGAGAGTCTCTCTGGCACCAACGTATGGTGGGACTTCGTGGAGTTGCCATCCCAGTTTATGGAGAACTATGCGGTGGAGAAGGACTTTCTCCGCACCTTTGCCTTCCATCACCAGACGGGCGAGCCCTTGCCCGACGAGTTGATAGAGCGCATCGTGAAGAGCCGCAACTTCATGGCAGCCTACGCTTGCTTGCGCCAGGTAAGTTTCGGTCTCCTCGACATGGCGTACTACACGAAGAAGGACGAGTTTACCGACGACATCATCCCATTCGAGAAGAAGGCATGGGAGAAGGCGATCGTGATGCCACAGTTGCCAAACACCTGTATGACGGTGCAGTTCTCGCATATCATGGCAGGCGGTTATGCCGCTGGCTACTATAGTTATAAGTGGGCTGAGGTGCTCGATGCCGATGCCTTCAGCGTCTTCAAGAAGAATGGCATCTTCGACCAAGCTACCGCCCAGAGCTTCCGTGACAACATCCTGTCGAAGGGTGGCACGGAGCATCCGATGACGCTCTACAAGCGATTCCGAGGTCAGGAGCCAACCATTGACGCTCTGCTAGAGCGCAATGAAGTGAAGAGAGAAGAGTGAAGAATGAAGAGTGAACAGTGAAGAATTCATTAGCATAGAAGGCATTAGCCCATTTATTATTTATTCATTATAATATATAATTTAATCCGATGGATGACAAGCAAACCAAGCTCGACTTGCGATACCTTCGTATGGCTCGCATTTGGGCAGAAAACAGTTATTGCAAGCGCCGACAGGTAGGTGCTTTGGTGGTCAAGGACAAGATGATCATCAGCGATGGATACAACGGAACCCCTAGCGGATTCGAGAATGTCTGCGAGGAGAATGACGTGACCAAACCCTACGTGCTCCATGCCGAGGCGAACGCCATCACCAAGTTGGCGCGCAGCAGCAACAATAGCGACGGCAGTACCCTCTACGTCACCGCCTCCCCTTGCATCGAGTGCGCCAAGCTCATCATCCAGGCGGGCATCAAGCGTGTGGTATATGCCGAGAAATATCGACTCAACGATGGCATCCAACTCATGGAGAGAGCAGGCATCAAAGTAGAATACCTCAACCCAGATGAGAAGAAATAAAAATGTTAGTAAACATGAGTAGTAACAAGAATAAGTCAAACCGATTCATGCCCATCATCATGGCGATCTGCGTCGTGGTGGGTATCTTCCTCGGTTCGTTTTTCTCGAATCACTTTTCGGGAAACCGACTCAACATTGTCAATAGCGGAAGCAACCGTCTCAACAACTTGCTTCACCTCATTGACGACCAGTATGTCGATGCTGTCAACATCGACTCCTTGGTAGATAAGGCGATACCGCTCATCCTCGCCGAACTCGACCCTCACTCGGTCTATATCAGCGCCAAGGATGCAGCCGCAGCCACCGACGACCTCAAGGGTTCGTTCTCTGGCGTGGGCGTGGAGTTCGTCATCCGTGACGACACCATCCACATCCAGAACGTCATCCAGAATGGTCCTGCCGAGAAAGCCGGACTCCTAGCAGGCGACAAGATTGTTGCCGTGGATGGCAAACCTTTCGTGGGCAAGATCGTGACCAACCAGGAGGCGATGCGCCGACTGAAGGGTCCGAAGGACACCAAGGTGAAGATAGGCGTCGTAAGATATGGCAGCAAGAAGGTACAAACCTTCACCGTCACCCGTGGCGAGATTCCTACCAAGAGCGTCACCGCATCCTATATGTTGGATGACGAGACAGGATATATCCGCATCAAGAACTTCGGTGAGAACACCTACCCTGAGATGCTCATCGCCCTGGCGAAGCTCTCACAGGAAGGTTTCAAGAACCTCTGCATCGACCTGCGTGACAACTCCGGTGGTTACCTCTCGGCAGCAGTCAGCATGGCAAACGAGTTCTTGCCAGACAAGAAGTTGATCGTCTATACACAGGGACGCAAGTCACCTCGCCAGGAATACCGCAGCGACGGCAAGGGTTCTTATCAGAAGATACCATTGGTAGTGCTCATCAACGAGGGTTCAGCCTCATCGGCAGAGATCTTCGCCGGTGCGATGCAGGACAACGACCGCGCCACCATCATCGGTCGCCGCTCATTCGGCAAGGGATTGGTACAACAGCAGTTGGAGTTCCCAGACCACAGCCTCATCCGTCTCACCATCGCACGCTACTACACCCCATCGGGTCGTTGCATCCAGAAGCCTTACACTATGGGTGATGACAAGGACTATGAGCAAGACCTCCTGACCCGTTATCAGCACGGCGAGTTCTTCTCACAAGACAGCATCAAGCACACTGGTCCTGCCTACCATACAGGCTTAGGACGTGTGGTATATGGTGGCGGCGGCATCACGCCAGACATCTTCGTGCCAGAAGATACCCTCGGCATGACCTCTTACTTCAAGGAGGCAAGTATGAGCGGTCTCATCCTCCAGTATGCGTTCAGCTATACCGACGACAACCGCCTGAAACTGAACAACTTCAAGGAGATGATGGAGATGTCAGACTACCTGAACAAGCAGAACCTGGTGGAGCAGTTTGCCACCTACGCCGACAAGCATGGCTTGCAGCGCCGCAACTTGCTCATCAAGAAATCGCATAAGCTCTTGGAGCGAAGCCTCAATGGTCGTATCATCTACAATATGCTCAATGAGCAGGCGTGGACGGAGTACATCAACCAAGATGACCCCGTGATTCGCCATACCTTGGAGGTCTTCCACAACAACGCCGCCTTCCCTAAGAAGCCTGCGGCAGTTGCGAAGAAGCCGCTCACAAAGAAGAAGAAGAAGTAACTTCTAGCACATTAGGAAAGCTTAGAAAGCAATATGGACAAGCAAGAACTCAGAAAAGAGATTCGCAATAGAAAGCGACAGTTCACCCAAGGGCAACTTGGGGAGCTGTCGCTTTCCGCTATTTCGAAGCTTCGGAAACATCCGAAGGTGATGGCAGCCCACACCCTCCTCCTCTACTATTCCCTGCCCGACGAGGTGAACACCCACGAGTGGATAGACGAGTTGGTGGCAGAGGGGAAACGAGTCCTCCTGCCAGTGGTGGTCAATGACAAAGACATGGTGATCAGGGAATACACCGGCAAGCACGACCTTGCCGAAGGTAGTTTTCACATCATGGAGCCTATCGGCAAGCTCTTCCCTGTAGAGAAATATCCGGAGATAGAAGTCGCCATCATCCCCGGCATGAGTTTCGATGATGACGGGCATAGGCTCGGAAGAGGAAAGGGATATTACGACCGCTTCCTCGCCAAGCTTCGTGGCACGGAAGTCGATAAGAGTGGCACGGAGGTCGATAAGAGTGACACGGAGGACAAAAACCTTGGCACGGAAGTCTATAAGATAGGAGTCTGTTTCGGCTTTCAGAAGTTACAAGAGATACCCTTTGAAAGCCACGACATCCTCATGAATGAGGTTATAAATAGCTAAAAGGCATGGAATAATTATATTTAGGTACGGAATAATATATGAAAGGCACACCGTGTAATCCGTGCCTAAAAATCCTAATAGAACTTAATGTCGAAGATGACTTGTCCCCCCGCCTTTTCATTCAATCGCTTGACAAGGAGGCTACGCCCCATCGTCAAGTCGGCACGGAGGGCAGGACTCAACACCTTGACAAAGAGCGTCTGGTTCTTGATAAAACGCTCACCCGTATATTGGGCGATAGGCTTGCCCACCACCTCATCCCATGCCGACAGCAATCGTTGCTGCTGCAAGGGAGTCTCCAGTCCCTCATGACGCAATATCTGAGGGAGCAGTTCCTGTATCGATCTTACTTTTCTTCTAAACACGAGAATAAAGGTAATATTTATAATTTATCATTTAATATTTATCATTTATCATCTTCACCTCCCCTTCTTCCACCGTGAAGATGCGATAATCGCCACTAGTACGGGAGAGGATGCGGTCGAGATGGTCACGGTTGGTATCGGTGATGAAAATCTGACCGAAGTTGTCGCCCGACACCAACTGCACGATTGCCTCCACTCGCTGGGCATCCAACTTGTCGAAGATGTCATCCAAGAGGAGCAACGGCGTGGTGTTCGACACCGTACGGCGAAGGAAATCAAACTGCGCCAACTTCAATGCGAGCACGAAGGTCTTGTTCTGTCCCTGACTTCCCTCACGCTTCATCTGATAGTCGCCTATCAACATCTCCAGGTCATCCCTATGCACACCATGCAGCGAGTAGCCCACGGCACGATCCTTGAACCGGTCACGCTGAATCACATCCAGCAGCGCACCTCTCTGACAATGAGACACATACTTCAACTGCACCTCCTCACGATTGCCCGAAATATGCTGGTAGATGCGCTGGAACACAGGCAAGAGTTCCTTCACGAAGGCATCACGCTTCTGGTAGAGGAGTTCGCCATTGCGAGCCATCTCCCCCTCCCAGATTTCCATCAAGGCAAGGTCGGGTTCCTCCTCCATCTTCAGGAGAGCGTTGCGCTGCTGCAAAGCCTTGTTGTAGTTGGCGAGTGCCTCGATGTAGGAATGGTCGTACTGCGAGATGACCACGTCCATCAGTTTTCTGCGCTCCTCGCTTCCGCCCTCGATGAGAGAAGTATCTGAGGGAGAGACGAATATAAGAGGGATGAGACCGATGTGCTGTGACAGTCGCTTGTACTCCTTCTTGTTGCGCTTGAAGTGCTTCTTGGTGCCACGCTTCATGCCACAATAGATGTTGTCGATGTCTCCATTGTCATTACGATAGTTGCCCTCCAGCATGAAGAACTCCTCGCCATGGGTGATCACCTGCGAGTCGATGGGATTGAAGGCACTCCGGCAGAACGAGAGATAATAGATGGCATCAAGGAAGTTGGTCTTACCCACCCCATTATGGCCGATAAGACAGTTGATCTTGGGCGACAACTCCAGGTTGCAAGCCTTGATGTTTTTATAGTTGATGATGGAAATATTCTCTAAAATCATACGGTAAACGTAGCTTTTGGACTGCAAAGTTAGCAGAAAAAGTGCAAAAAACGAAAAAAGTGGGCAAGAAATTTCAATATGTGAATAAAATTGCGTATTTTTGCAGCCTAAAGTGTAGCTATGCGTCAACGCAAAGGCTGCCCCAAGCAAGAATAATAAAAAACAAAACATAAAAATGGCAAACATCAACGTACAGGCTCCAGAAAGCGAGAGCCTTAACATTCGTGAGGCATTCTTCTTGAAGAACAAGAAGATCATCCTCGGCGCAGTAGCCGCCATCATCGTGGTTATTGCAGGTATTTTCGTTTACAACACCCAGATTTCCGGTCCTCGTGAGGACAAGGCAAGCACTATGTTGGGCAAAGGTCAGACATACTTCAACAACGAGATGTTCGACCAGGCACTCAATGGTGATGGCGCAGGCTACATCGGTTTCGCCAAGATTGCCAGCGAGTATGGCAGCACAGACGCTGGTAACCTCGCCAACCTCTATGCCGGTCTTTGCTATGCCAACCTCGGCAAGTGGGCTGAGGCAGAGAAGAGCCTCGACGCTTTCTCCAGCAAGGGCGACCAGATGATTTCACCTGCCGCAGAGGCAGCTCTCGGCGACGCCTACGCTCACCTCAACAAGTTGGACGATGCAGTCAACGCCTTCAAGAAGGCTGCAAGCATGGCAGACAGCAAGGCTGATGACGACACCAACAACAGTCTCTCTCCTGTATTCCTCATCAAGGCTGGTGAGATCTTGGAGAGCCAGAACAAGAAGGCTGACGCATTGAGCATCTACCAGGACGTCAAGAAGAAGTACGTCAACTCTATGCTCGTACAGAGCGGCGAGATCGACAAGTACATCGAAAGAGCTTCCAACTAATCACGCATCTACACATTATTGATATATATGGCTACAGCACTTCATAATTTGTCAGACTACGATTTCTCGAAGGTCCCTGATGCCAGCAACATGTGCTTCGGCATTGTCGTGGCTGAATGGAACCCAGAGATTACGGGTGCCTTGCTCGACGGAGCTGTCAAGACACTGGAGAAGCATGGTGCGCTCACAGAGAACATCCATGTGAAGACCGTACCGGGAAGCTTCGAACTCGTATATGGCGCTCACCAGATGGTACTCAACGGTGGATATGACGCTGTCATCATCCTCGGTTGCGTGATCCGTGGCGAGACCCCTCACTTCGACTATATCTGTCAGGGGGTCACATACGGCATAGCCCGCCTCAACGCTACCCAAGAGATACCAGTCATCTATGGTTTGCTCACCACCAACGACTTGCAGCAGGCTAAGGACCGCTGCGGTGGCAAACTGGGCAACAAGGGCGATGAATGTGCCATTGATGCCATCAAGATGGCGAAGTTCTAAGACCTCTCGTGCTTCGTCGCACGAACTAAAAGTCGCACGAAGCTAAAAGATATGAAAAAAGCTCATCCGGTGCTATCGGATGAGCTTTTTTCGTACCCCTTTTTATTATTTATTATTTATCATTTATTATTTAATTAAACTCCCTCTTCCTCTTCTTCCTCCTGGGTATCATCCGAAGCGGTATCAAGCTGCGAGTCTTTCCCCACGGAAACGGATCCCATGCGAGAGATCTTCACCTTCAGAGGCACATACTCGTCGCTGGTGATGTCGGGAGAGCCTACACTTGCTGCAAAGCTGAGGTTGTCGCCATCCGCCTCGACGAAGACGATGCCCAGCAGCGCGCCCTCCTCCTTGGTATGGGAATCGAGATAGCCTGTGAAGTCGGATTTCAAGAAGGTGCGATTGAAGAACTCCGTGCCGTCCTTGCGAAGGATGCGCACGGTGATTTTATTGTCGTAGTATTTGGTGTTGTCGTCACCCTGCGCCAGTGGTAAACTGCTGTCAGCCTCTCTCTTCACCACCACCTTGTAGGTCGTGCCGAGCCACTCCACGTCACGAGCTTGCTCATACTCGCTCATCTTCTGGGTCTTCTTAGGCTTAGGAGCCTGAGGCTTAGGAGCGATGATGACATCACTCTTCTTTTTCTCGCTGCAAGAGGTGAAAGAGCCACCGATGAGTGCGGCGAGAAACAAAGGAATCATTCTTTTCATTCTGTTGTATTTATGAATTGATGCTACAAAGGTATGAAAAAAATGGCAAACGACAAAATAAATGATAAATAATAAATGATAAATCACAAATGCAAGCAACAAAAAAAGCACCCTCTTTCACAAGAGAGCGCTTCCATACCTTTTTACTAACTAAAAACCTATTGTTCTCACACGATATTATAAAAGTTCAGTTTATGAATTCTAATCATTATATAAGACGGAGAAAATCGCAATAAGTTTAATCTGGAGACGAAAAAATACACGAGTTTAATATCAGATAACAATCGCATACATCATATTAACATTTATATACCCTTTTCTCTTGCCATTTCCAATAATTTGCCGTATATTTGCAGTCGAAAATGACATTAATCAAATAATGTATGAAAACGGAACTAGAAAGAGAAGCCGAAATCGCATTAGATGTGAAGAAGGCGAAACGAGAACGAGCCGAGGCGGAACACTCTGCGCTCATGGCTCTCAGACGAGAGTTAGCAAAAGAGGAAAGAACGAAGCGAAAAGTCCGAAAGGAGAAATTGGCAGACTTCTATTACAAGATTGCCAGCCTACTCCTAGCAGGAACAGTAATCACTAGTTTAACGCCTTTTATCAAAGATGCGAATGCCTTGATTAGTTGGCAGCCAGCCCTATTTGGACTCTTTGCTGCTATCATCTTTGCATTTATGGCTAATTACATTTTAAAATATAACGAATAAAAATATGGATATATTAACGTTCACTATGGGATTTTGCTGTATAGGAGCTTTCATTCTATTGGTAATAACCGTGATACAGCAGAAGATAGAAAACAAGAAGCGCAAGAACTCGTATTACGATTTCTTGGGCAAACTATAGTTTTACCCCGGTTCTCCCAAGTACTCGACAATGCACTTCACCATTCTCGGCGTGAAGAATTGGCTGCCCTTACGATACCCCATCCTCTGGATGTTCTGCCACAAGGGTACACATTGCTGAATCCACGCCATCAGGTGACGACGCGCCACCGACTTGTCGATGGCATCAGGGAAATAAAGTTGGGCTAATTCCAACTTGCTATACATTCTCTGAGGGATGTCATTGGAGTTCTGTCCCTGGGTGAAGCCAGGGACAGATGATGAAGAAATGCTTGCTGGTATATTCATGATTGCTAATGATTTAGAGGAGGCTCCGAGAACCCCGTTTGTTGATTACGCCAGCAATGATAATGCAAGCGAATGCAATGAAAGCTTGCTTTCAAATTGCTGAGCGCAGCTTATTTTATGCAAAGGTATAAAATAAGTGCGACCCACGGCCGCACTTTTTCTTTTATTCGAGATTTTCTCGCTATATATAACCTAGCGAGCCTCATCCCCCACTGTCACTCTTTCTCCAGCAGCCCCTGCAAGAGGTAAGCATTGAAGCAAGGACAACTCTTCTGCACACCCGGCAAGTCTCGATGCCCCACTATCTTCTTAATGCTTGGATACTCCTGGTGAAGACGAAGTATCAACTCCTTCATCGCCTGCTTCTGCCCGTCTGTGCGAGTATCGGCGATGCAACCATTCTCGTTGAGTCCTCCCTCATAGCAGATGCCGATGGAATGGGCGTTGTAGCCTCTGGCGTGAGCACCCATCCGCTCTATCGGGCGACAAGGATGAACTACACCGTCGAGGGTGATGTAGAAGTGATACCCGATGTCACGCCAACCGTTCACTGCCACATGGTCGTGGCGAAGTTGCTCCAAGGTGTAACGGCGATTGCAGCGAGTAGCACTGCAATGCACCACGATCATATCAATCATTCTCATGTCACACGCCCTCCTATCTACCACACGAAGAGATACCTAATGCGCCGAGCACGGCGGTCATCACTGTCACTACGAACTTCAGGATCTCACTCCAAGTCTGTTTGGTCTTTTCTGTCATTGTCATTCCTTTCTTTTATAAGATTAATATTCCTTGACGTTTCCGTCGCCTGTGTCGCTAGAGCTTCCACCAGTCTGAGAGCCAGAGCCAGTCTGTGAGCCAGAGCCAGTCTGTGAGCCGCTACCGGTGTTGTCCTTGCCGCCTTCACCTTCAGTCGCATTGTTTTTCTTGCTAGCCGCAGCCTTCG
>ENA-UERK01000051-UERK01000051.1-human-gut-metagenome-genome-assembly--contig:-NODE-51-length-93792-cov-37.042202_pt1 | contig 93792 bp, 82 predicted proteins | sample MGYA00242957_ERZ507957 | MGnify/ENA primary metagenome ERZ507957 (study PRJEB26167, sample SAMN06115538) | human gut metagenome | host: Homo sapiens | place: China:Heilongjiang | collected 2015-11-06...
ACAAAATCTTATGACAACTTGGTGCTAATAGAGGTATAATTTAACATTTTTATCCACGGAATTATGCAGAAGCCCCATAACATCCACCTTTAAAAGTTTTAGACATGAAGAATATTCAAAGAACTGCTGCTAGCAGCAAGCAAGCTATGAAAGCTAAAGTGGAGAAGACACTCAACAACCTCACTGTTGACGCCTCCGTCTTCTACGAAGAGAATGGTGCCGTCTGCATCAAGATTGCACCATGGCACGACTCCAACGAAGTAACGGATGAGCCAAAGACGATACCTGGTCGCATGGTGTTCAAAGGCAAGAACCATGAGGGAGATGGAGGTAAGTTTGTACCTTACAATCAAACTGGCAAAACCCTATTCACCACCTTGTTCAAAACTCCACACGGAGAGATGAAGACTACGCCTCACAGAATGATAGTGCAGTTTGCCTTTTGGAAGTCTGAGGACAAAGAGGCTACGATGAAAGCACTATACAATGAGGTGATGAACATGAAACGTTTTGTCAAATCAAGCATCAGTAAATATTTATCAGACAACAAGTTATCAAACAAAGAGAACATCACATGGGAACAAATGAAACAAAACATCTGATGGCACTGAATCCTTTCCGTAGCGGCAACAAAGGGCATATCAGCTCCTTGCCGCTTGCGGAATATGACAAGCTCATCAGTTATCCATGGCTCCACGAGGCCATCTTGCAAATTCGTGGCGAACACCAGGTGGTGGGCAAGGACATGACCGCCGCCAAACTCAAGTCGCAGCTGCCGTTCCGCTGCGCCCACTACTTCCGCTTTCAGGGCGACAAGTGCCGACAAGACCACATCGACCCAGAGAGTTTTCTCTTCCAGACTTCGGTGGATATAGACGAGGCCGAACTCGTGGAGACTGCACTCGAAATGGCGAAGCTACTCGATGAGAGCGAGACCTTGGAAACGAAGAATGGAGAGACCATTCCGAATCCTTGGCGAGGAATGCTCCTACACCTGGAGTACTCCGCCCGAAAGAAGCTCCACATCGACATCCGTATGCCCATCGGCATGACCATCGGGGAGACCCAAAGGGCTTACTGCGAAACCCACGGCGTACCTTGTGACGAGAGCTGTTTCTCGCCCGAGCGCATCATCTTCGTCACCGACAAGGAAAGTGAGATCTATCGCTCGCCGATGTGGTATGCCGTATTGCCCGATGACGAGTTGGCACGGAGACGCGAGGCTTTCGCCAAGCGAGGACTTGCCATCGACGGGAGAAAGAAAGTGAAGAGTGAAGAACGAAGAGCATTGGAAGTGAAGAGTGAAGAACGAAGAGTGAAGAATTCAAATGCTTTCGTTGGGCAAACGTCAAATTTATCAACCAATAATTCTCTACAAAATGAAACAGAACAATCCACTATGGGAGGCCATCAAGTTCCTCCTCATTCTCTTTCTCATCCTGCTGATAGCGACACCGCAACTGGTGATAGCAGTGCTGCTCCTCATCCTGATGGGGGCAATCCTGGAACTGATAAGAGCCTTGTCGCCTTCGACCTCTTCCGACAACAAGCGAACCTCGACAAGATAGACATCAATCAAGAAGGTTCCCGACACTCCTCCCTCCTCGCCATCCTCTCTGCCGGTGCAAGCCGAGTGATGAGCGAAGAGGATATGCGAAGGGTGGTCGCCATCCGTATGCCGGAGTTCTCTGGGGAGCGTGACTGCCAGCAACTCATCCACGACTTCTACGCCAAATATGGCGACAGCTCTAAACCTTTCTCACGAGACGTGATTCGCATCAATGCCGAGGCAGAAAAATTAGTGAAGAGTGAAGAACGAAGAGTAAAGAATTCAATGGCATTGATGGGGAATGAGGGAACCTCCAACAATGAGGCTGACGACTTCCCTCCTCCACCTTCAATGCCGCAAAAACTGCCGAAGTTGGTGGAACTCCTGCTCTCTCGTACTCCCGACATCTACAAGCCTGCCGTGGCGTGCGCCATCTTTCCTCCCCTCGCCACACATCTATGGAAGACGACATTCCGATACATCGACAACGTCGATCATGAGGCGACCTTGATGTGCGCACTCCTCGCTGGCACAGGTGCAGGTAAGAACTGCGTGCAGATGCCCATCAACCTCATCATGGAGGACATCCGCAAGCGTGATGCCGAGAACTTGAAACGTGAGAAGGCATGGAAGGACGAGGTGACCCGAAAGGGTGCCAACAAGGACAAGCGCAAACGCCCTGAAAATCTCATCATCCAAGAGATAGATGCCGACATGACCAACCCTGCCTTCGTGATGCGTACTGCAGAGGCACAAGAGCACTTCCTCTACACATCATTGAACGAGATAGACCAGTTTGATGCCCTTAAAGGCGAGGGCAAGCAGCAGTTTCGCATCATGTGCCTCGCCTTCGACCCAGGCAACCAGTATGGTCAGACTCGTGTGGGCACGCAGAGCGTCACCGAGCGTGTGTGCGTGCGCTTCAACTGGAACGCATCCACCACCATCCACAAGGGTCAGCAGTACTTTGCCAAGGTGCTCACCGCAGGACCGATCTCCCGAATCAACTTCTGCACCATCCCAGAACGTGAAATCGGTGCCGACATGCCTATCTACGGCACTTACGACGATGCCTTCCGAGAGCAGTTACGCCCCTACATCGAGAACCTATGCCGAATCACAGGCCATATCGACAGTGCGGAGGCTTACCAACTCGCCATCAAACTGAAGGACGAGAACGCCGACTTCGCCCGAATGACGCAAAGCCGCACCTATGAGAACCTCTCCTTCCGTGCCAACGTGATCGCCTACCTGAAGGCGTGCGTGCTCTACGTGGCTAATGGCTGCCAGTGGGAACCCGAAATCGAGGATTTCATCCGCTGGAGTGAGCAATACGACCTATGGTGTAAGTTGCGATTCTTTGGGGATGCCATCGTCAAGAGCGAGGTGGAGGGCGTGAAGAGCACGAGACGTGGTCCGAGGAACATGCTGCAACAGTTGCCCGACATCTTCACCTTCCACGAGGTGGAACAACTGCGATGGGAGAACGGTCTCAGCAAGGAGGGCACGAACATCATGCTCAACACCTGGGTGCATCGCCACTACATCCGCCGTGGCAGTGACAGTAATGACAATTACAGTAATGACAGTTTTGAAAAACTAAAATTCAGAAGAGATGGAATTGATATTGAAACGAATCGCTAAGAAGAGCGATTATACGATCGGAAAGTTATTTATCGGTGAAGAATACTTCTGCGATACGCTGGAGCCGACGTGGAGAAACTTGTTGGGGGTGGAACTGCCTCCGGAGATGGTGAGCCGACACTTGGGCAGAAACTCAGGCGTGAAGGCTCGCAAGGAACCTGGGAAGACGGCGATACCCGAAGGTCGCTACCCTCTCGTCATCACGAAGTCGATCCGCTTCAAGAAGTGGCTGCCGTTGCTTCTCGGCGTGCCGGGTTTCTCAGGTGTTCGCATCCACGCTGGCAATACCGCCAAGGACACGCAAGGTTGCATCCTCGTGGGTGAAAATAAAAAAGTGGGCATGGTCGTGAACTCTCGCATCTGGCTCCAACGCCTCATCGTGAAGTTCATCCATGCAAGAGACAAGGATGAGGCGGTGTATATCACCATCCAATAAAGCTTCCCCGAACGCTCATCAAACAAATAAAGCCTTACAGCATCAAAACTGTAAGGCTTATTTCTGTCTGCGATTGCTCAGATGTCTTCATTTTGTAAAAGATGAAGTTATCTTTGTGCTTGCTTATTACAGCGTAACCGCTTTCTTGGCTCCCTTGCTTTCGTTTCCTACTCTATCCAAAGCAGTCACTACGAAGGTAGATTTACCATCTTTTACATAAGGAACCTTGAATGAAGTATAGGTCGTGATTTTTAGTATGTGGGAGGCATCATCGAGGTTTATCTTCTCACCATCCTTGAATTGATAGATGACAAACTTATTGACGACGTCACCCCATTTCTTGCCTTTGGGAGCCTTCCATGTGAGCATAGGGCCTTGTTCTGTCCACTTGAACTTCAATTTCTTCACTCCCTTAGGTGCCTTGTTATCCATAAAAGGCATAGCTGGTTGGAGAGCAGGATATTTCCAATAGAAGTCACGCAGGGTATGACCAATGTTGCCCACATTGTCAGCAGCAGTCTTGGCATACCAAAGCACAGTACCTTTCACATTGTTCATCTCTTGATGAAGCTTGTGCTTGGCAGGCAACTGATGGCTCTTTGGATTTGCAGGGTCGGCATACTTGGCTGTACGCTCGATGTCCTCACCGATATAGAGAGGGCGTTTGCCGGCATTCTTGTTCCACCAGGTGATAAGTGTCTTGTAGTCGGCAGCACGATTGCCTATCTCCCAATATAACTGAGGTACGCAATAGTCTATCCAACCGTTGTTGACCCAAAGTAAGACATCAGCATAGAGATCGTCATAATTTTGAAGACCATTGGTTTCAGAACCATTTGGGTCGTTGCGCTTGTTACGATAGATACCAAATGGAGAGACACCAAACTTGACCCAAGGTTTCACTTGGTGAATGGTCTCACCCAGTTGCTTGATGAATCGGCTCACGTTGTCTCTTCTCCAATCGCCGATGTTCCAGAATCCATGGCTGTTTTTCTGAAAGAGTTCTTGGTCAGGAATCTTCTTACCTGCCACAGGATAAGGATAGAAATAATCGTCGATATGGAAGCCATCGATGTCATAGCGTTTGACAATGTCGGCAGCCACCTTGCAAGTATAATCGGCCGCTTCTTTCAAGCCTGGGTTCAATAGCACAAGATTGTCATAAGAAAAGCAGAGATTAGGCTGCTTGATGACGACGCTCTTATCAGAGAGTTGCCCCATGCTCGTAGAACCATGCTTGGCACGATAAGGGTTGATCCAGGCATGCAGCTCCATCCCTCGCTGATGGCATTGCTCCACCATCCATGCCAAAGGGTCCCAATAAGGTGATGGTGCCTTGCCTTGCACACCTGTCAAGAATTTGCTCCAAGGCTCCAAGTCACTTTCATAGAGGGCATCGCATTCCGCTCTCACTTGGAAGATGATGGCATTCACACCGTCCTTTTGAAGTTCATCCAATTGGTTGCTGAGCATAGATTGTATCTCTTGTGTGCTCTTTCCCATGAATTGTCCATTGACACATTGAATCCATGCGCCACGAAACTCACGTTTGTTTTGTGCCGTCATTCCCAATGTCAGTGCTAGGGCGATGACGAAGGTTACTAGTCTTTTATACATTTTTATTTAAGTTTTATAATTTCAGATTCATCAAGTGCCATTAGAAAGATGGCAGATGAAGGCGACTCTTTATTCTTCGTCCCTCAACTTCGGGAGCGATATGTGGTATCTTACTGCCAAGAATCGGATAAAGCAAACGATGACAAAGGAAGCGATGACCGTGAAATACACACTGACACCCAGACATGTCATACCCCAATAGGTCAATCCACCCAGCACACATGCCATGGCGTAGATTTCCTTTCGGAAAATCACAGGTTCCTCATTCAACAAGACATCTCTGATGACACCACCTGCTGCTCCTGTGATGCAACCCATGATGATGGCAACCCAAAAAGGAAAACCACAATCCAACGTTTTTTGAATACCTGCTATATTGAATAATGCCAAGCCTAAGGTATCGAAGAGGAACCATGTGTTGTCCAAACGTTTCAGGTAGTTGTGACAAACGATAACGACGCATTGGGCGAACAGCGTACATATCATGTAGATAGGACTGAGCATCCAGAAAGGACGCACGCCCAGCATCACGTCTCGAATGGTACCACCGCCAATGGCGACAGCGATTCCACACACAAATCCTCCTAGCCAATCGTAATGCTTGCTCGCTGCAAGTCGGATGCCTGATAGCGCAAAGGCAAATGTTCCGATAAACTCGATGAATCTTTGCAGGTTCATCACAAATTCTTGGTCTTGTTCTATGATCATTTCTTCTCTTTTAGAATGTTGTTTATTCCTTGAATCGATCACCCCAGCATGTCACCATCCAGTTGTATAGTTTGTCTTCTGCTGGCGAATGCTGTCCATGCCAAAATCTCTCGCTTTGGATTTCATTAGGCAGATACTGCTGTGGAGTGAAATGCCCAGGATAATCATGAGGATACTTATAACCGTCATGATACCCCAGTTCTGCCATCAACTTGGTAGGAGCATTCCTGATATGTAGAGGCACTGGAAGATTACCAGTTTCTCTTACCTTTGCCAAGGCTGCGTCGATGCCAAGGTAAGCACTGTTGCTCTTCGGACTCGTCGCTAGATAAACCACTGCCTCTGCCAAGGCAATGCGTGCTTCGGGCCAACCTATCTTCATCACTGTGTCGAAGGCGGCATTGGCAAGCAGAAGGGCATTGGGATTCGCCAATCCTACATCCTCGCTGGCACTGATGACGATTCTTCGGGCGATAAACTGAGGGTCTTCGCCTCCTTCTATCATCCTTGCCATCCAATACAAGGCGGCATCGGGGTCGCTGCCTCGTATGCTCTTGATGAAGGCAGAGATGATGTCATAGTGCATGTCGCCTTGTTTGTCGTAAGCAAGCGGATTCTGTTGCAATCGTTCCTCAACCATCTTGTCGGTGATGACGATGTGATCGGAGCCAGCCGATTCCACTACCAACTCTAGGATGTTGAGCAATTTGCGAGCATCTCCACCGCTATATCTCATCATCGCCCCAGTCTCTTCGAGTGTAATGTCTTTCTCCTTCAGTTCCACGTCCTGTGTGATGGCTCTATGGAGCAATTCTTGCAGGTCATCTTTGTTGAGTGACTTCAGTACATAGAGCTGACAGCGTGAAAGCAATGGGCGTATCACCTCGAAAGAGGGATTCTCTGTCGTGGCACCGATAAGGGTGACGATGCCTTTCTCGACCGCTCCCAACAGAGAATCTTGCTGACTCTTGGAGAATCGGTGAATCTCATCTATAAATAATATAGGTGAAGCAGAGTTGAAGAATCGTCCGTTCTTGGCTCTTTCTATCACCTCTCGTACATCCTTCACTCCACTGGTTACGGCACTCAGGGTATAGAAAGGCACCTTGAGGGTCTGCGCCACGATTTGAGCTAGCGTGGTCTTTCCCACTCCAGGAGGCCCCCAGAGGATGAAAGACGAGATGCGTCCTGCGTCAATCATCTTGCGCATGATGGCACCCTCGCCCACCAAGTGCTTCTGTCCTACATATTCATCGAGAGACCTAGGTCTCATTCTTTCTGCTAGAGGTTCACTCATTTCTTTTCTCCTTAGTTTACATTAGTTGTTTCCTATTCTTGATAGATGGCTTTCTATGAAGAGAGGATTCTATATGCCCATCAGTTTCTCCAGGGCGATGACACTCTGGTTGTAGTCGTTGATGGCTGCGGCTTTCTTCATGTGGAAGTCGGTACAATTCTTGAGGGCTTCCATGTATTCGATATAGGAGATTTCACCATTCTCATACTCCAGTCCGCTCAGTCTCTCCAACTCCTTGTCTTTCTCAGCACCTTCCTCTTGGTAGTATTTCATACGCACAAAAGTAGAGTTGCATTTGCTCAAAGCAGCCAGATACTCACGCTGCTTGGCTTGCTGCTCTTGCTTCATTTCCAACTCGGCGATCTCACGGTCTCTCTTTGCCGCCTTCACCTTAGCCTTGGTAGCGCCATAGAAGAGAGGAACACCCACACCAACCTCGAATCCGAAGAAGTTACCTTCTTTAAATCGACTTCTATCTACATTGTATGGGTTCCAAGAGGAGATGACCAACTGGTTGCGTAGAGCCAAACTCAAATTGGGTGCATAGCCATTTTTGGCTACCGATACAGCCTTGTCGGCTACCGTGATGCGATCCTGTGCCAACTGTCCATCGGGAGTCTGACCATAGTTGAATCCTTTCTGCACGAACTCAAGCGGTTGCAATGATTGGTCGGCAGGAGTGATGGTTTCATTAGAGTTGATCAAGCTAGCCAATTGCAACTGGCATCCCTCGATATTACTCATAGCCGATGCTATCTCCAACTCATTCTCTCGGTGCATACGTTCAGCGGCGAGTTGCTCTAGTTTGCGAGTCTCACCAGCCTTCATCTTGCTAGTAGCCGTAGCTGTATATCTGTCGAGGATGCTGTCTTGTCTTTGCAACAAGTGGAGCACCTCATTCTCATATACCAGTTGGTGATACGCACTGCGCACCTCGCTCGTCAAATCTTGCTTGGTCACATTGAGACGGCTTCTTTCCATCTGTGTCTCCGCCTTCAATTGCTTGTGTCGGGCGATATAGACCGTAGGAAACTCGATGCCTTGTGAAACGCTGAGCGCATTGTCGGTATTACCACCAGAAGATGGGTCTTGCGACAAGGCTACTTCCGTCTTATCCACATCCCAAGCAGTGCCTTGCAGATTTTTGGCTCTTTCCACCGATTTCTCGGCTACCTTGATCTGGTAGCTCTCTTTCATGGCCATGTCGAGGCACTCCTTTAAGCTCATCGTCTTGGTCTGCGCCATAGCACCTTGTGCCAAGCACGCCAGTGCGAAACTCATTAAAATCTTGTTCATTCTTTGTTCTACTGTTTATAAATACTGTTCATCTGTTGTTGATAGATGCAGCCTTCCCTCTAGCCTGACGCTCACCTCTTGGTAAATGTCTTGTAGATGGCAGGCAGTACGAGCAGAGTCAACAGAGTGGATGTTATCAAACCACCGATGACCACTGTTGCCAGAGGTCGCTGCACCTCTGCGCCATCACCCTGTGAGAGTGCCATAGGAAGGAAACCCATGGATGCCACCAAGGCGGTCATCAGTACTGGACGTAGTCGAATCATACAACTGTCCATGATACGCTGATGGATGATGTCTCCCTTGCTTTCGTTCCCTGTCTCATGAGCCATTTGCTCTTTCTGCAACTGGTTCATCTGTCCGATGAGCACGATGCCATTGAGTACAGCCACACCAAAGAGAGCGATGAATCCTACACCTGCCGAGATGGAGAATGGCATACCTCTGAGCCACAATGCCCAGATTCCACCGATGGCTGCCAGCGGAATGGCAGAGAAGACAAACAACGACTCCCTTACATTCTTCACCGTCGCATAGAGCAACAGCAAGATGACGATGAGAGCTATCGGCACGACTATCATCAGTCGATGAGTTGCACTCTGCAAGTTCTTGAACTCGCCACCATACGTATAGTAATATCCCTCAGGTAGTTTCAACTTCTTATCAAGCAAACTCTGAATCTCATCCACCGTACTCTGTACATCACGTCCCTTCACATTGAAGCCCACATAGATGCGACGAGCGCCATCTTCATGCGAGATTTGAGCAGGAGCCGGTGCGTAGGTAATATCTGCTACCTGACTGAGCGGAATCGTGCTCAGGCTTCCACCTTCTACGCTGTCATCGCTGCCTGTATCAGTCGAAGTTGTCACAGGGATGGCGAGGTTCCTCAGCGATTCCACATCTCTCATGTCCTTGTCCATACGAAGGACGAGGTCGAATTTTTTCTCACCCTCAAAGATGGCACCAGCCACGCTTCCAGCGAAGGTTGTCTCTAATATTTGATTAACGTCATCGACAGAAATTCCAAACTCTGCCAAACGCTCATGATCGTATGTCACTTGAATTTGAGGCAAGCCAGACACTTGTTCCACGCTGACTCCACTCACGCCACGTACGCCGCTGATGAGTTTCTCGACCTTTCCTGCTTCATCAGTCAAAGTACTGAGATCGTCACCAAATATCTTGATGGCTACATCCTGCTTGATACCAGTGAGCAACTCGTTGTTGCGCATTTGAATCGGTTGCGAGATTTCTGCTTCTAGTCCTGGGATGTTATGGAGGGTCTCCTCCATCTTCTCCATCAGTTCGTCGGTGGTCTCTGCCGAGGTCCATTCTGCCTTTGGCTTCAGTGAAACCATAATGTCGGCTCTTTCTACTGGCATCGGGTCCGTAGGAATCTCTGCGCTTCCGATGCGGCTCACCACTTGCTTGATTTCTGGATACTCTGCCTTCAAGAGTTTCTCAGCCTTGGTACAACTCTCCACCATCTGCGGTAACGACGTGCCTTGTGCCATACTCATTTCCACGGCAAAGTCGCCTTCTTCCAAACTAGGGATGAACTCGCCACCTAAGAACTTAAAACCAACGATGCTCATACAGAACAGAGCGACGGCTCCTGTAATGACATTCTTGTTTTGTGCCAATACCCAGTTGAGTACCGGACGATACCATCCTTGTAATTTCCTGATCATGCGGTCGGAGAATGTATCTTGTTTCTGTGCTTTCTTGCTCAGGAAGACGCAACTCGCCATCGGCACGTAGGTAAGCGAAAGGATGAAGGCTCCCAATATCGCAAAGAATACGGTGAGTGCCATCGGACGAAACATCTTTCCCTCGATGCCCACCAAGCTCATCAATGGCACATACACAATCATAATCATAATCTCACCGAAGGCAGCGCTCTGTCGAATGCGTGAAGCGGAGAAGTGAACCTCTTCGTCCATCTCTGCTTGCGTCAGCCTGAATGGCTTATGGGCTACCAAACATGCTTGTGCTCTCTTAGAGACACTCTCTTGCGAGAAATTCTTTTTATTAATATGTGTAACGACAGCCTCCACGATGATAACTGCCGAATCGACTATCATTCCGAAGTCGATAGCTCCCAGGCTCATCAAATTTCCGTCAATGCCAAAAGTACGCATCATACCAAAGGCGAAGAGCATACTGAGCGGTATGACACTAGCTACGACAAGACCTGCCCGCCAATTTCCGAGGAAGATGATGAGCACGAAGATAACGATCAGACCGCCCTCGATGAGGTTGTGTGCAATGGTGCCTTCTACTCTATCTACAAGATTGGTACGATCGATGAACGGCTCGATGATCACTCCCTCAGGCAATGATTTTTGTATCTGCTTGATACGCTCCTTCACGTTCTTGCTCACTTCCTGGAAGTTCTCTCCTTTGAGCATGATGGCGATACCTGCCACCACTTCTCCCTCACCATTTCGGGTGACGGCACCGAAGCGAGTAGCATGTCCCTCCTGTACCTTGGCGATGTCGCCTACCTTGACAGGCACACCCCCTATGGTCTTTACGGTGATGTTGGCGATGTCATCCAATGTCTTTGCCACACCAATACCTCGAATGTAGTATTGATTGGAGTTCTGCTCGATGTAGCTACCTCCAGTATTGGCATTGTTCTTCTCCAAGGCATTGAACACCTCTGATACCATGATGCTATTGGCATTCAGTTGGTCGGTGTTGATAGCCACTTCGTATTGCTTCACAAATCCACCCCATCCACTCACTTCGGCGACACCGGGTGTGCCAGAGAGTTGTTTCCTGACGATCCAGTCTTGGATGGTTCTCAGTTCAGAGAGAGAGTATTTGTTCTCATATCCTTTCTTTGCTCTCACGGTGTAGTGATATATCTCTCCGAGTGCCGTGGCAACCGGCCCCAGTTCGGTGTTCGTATTCTTAGGCAGGTCCTTCACAGCCTCCTTCAGCATCTCGTTTACTTGTGAGCGTGCCCAATAGATGTCTGCATCATCGTCGAAGACGAGGGTAATAACAGAAAGTCCACTGCGTGAAATACTTCTCCTCTCCTCCAATCGAGGGATGTTGGCCAGAGCCATCTCGATAGGAGTGGTGATATATTGCTCCACCTCTTGCGCACCGAGCGATGGTGCTTGGGTGATGACTTGCACCTGGTTGTCTGTGATGTCGGGTGTGGAGTCGAAAGGTAAGCGCGACAAAGACCATGCACCCCATGCGATGAGGGCTATGGTAAGTACTCCTATCACCAACTTATGTTGGATAGAGTATGTGATAAGTTTCTGAAACATAATCTCTTGGTTTTGTTTGATTGATGTATGTCTTAACCTTTAGAGATTAGTCTTCCTCACCATGGTCGCCCGTAAGCGAAGCTAGGTAGAAAGCATTGTCTGTCACTATCTTCTGTCCTTTCTTGAGGTGCTTGCACAGCGCCACCTCTGTATATCCATTGTTGCTGACACCTGTAGTCACCTCATGGCGAGAGAAACTATAGGTACCACCCTTGGAATGCTGCTGATTGAGAGCGAAGACATATTGCTTGCCATCAGCACTGACAATCGCCTTGTCGGGCAAAGTCATGCAGAGTTGTCTGCCTGTGGCTATCTGCCCCGACACATACATGCCCTCGAAAAGTTTGGCACCTCGCTTTGCATCCAACTTGACATGTACGGCAACGCTCTTTGTGCCTTTATTCAGGTACTGGTTCATACCATATACTCGTCCCGACACGTTGACACCAGGCTGGTTTGTCAGGCTCACCAATACTTTGTCGCCAACTTTCACCTTGGCAATGTCTTTTTCGAAAACGTTGAGATCGCATTCCACTGCATGGTTGTTGCGTATCTTCATCAGTGGAGTCTGCATGTCTGCATAACTTCCCAGGGACGCTTGCATGTCGCTTACAGTGCCACTGATAGGCGCACGGAGTGGGAAAACGGTGGTAAACTTACCTTTTGCGACCTCCTTAGTAGAGATGCCCATCTGTTGGAGTTGGCGACCTGTGCCCAAGAGGTTGGCTTGTGCCACCTTGTAGTTTTTCTCAGACATTTGCAGCGTTTTCTTGATGCCAGCGCCAGCTGATGCTAGTGTTTTCTGGCGGTCTAGTTCCAAACGTGCCATTTCGCTTTCTTTATAGGCTGTATAATACTCTCGTTGAAGCGTCACGACATCCGTGTTCTCGATGGTGGCAACGACTTGTCCTCGGCTTACCATCTGTCCTTCCTTGACATATACATTCTTCACGATGCCACCCATCAAGGACGATACATTTCCCATGTCTTGCGCTCTTAGGACGAGGGAGCCATTGACATGCAACATAGCATCCATCTCTCTTTCTTGAGCCTCGCCCATCTTCAGATCGACGGCTTTCACTTGTTTCTCACTCAGAGGAATATTTTGGAAATCAATCTCTTCCTCTTGGTTTTCACTCTCTGAGGTTTCAGCCTTGCTCTGTGAGAGGAAGGAGAAACCCACAAATGTGATGGCTGTCAAAGCAGCCACCAAAATGAATCTTTTAATCATGTTTTTCTTGTTTACTTGAATCTTTTGTTTTCGGGTGCAAAGTTACTTAATTTTCCTTGCAACCTCGTTGCATACTGTATGCAACGGTCAATCAAGCCAAACAAGGAGGTCCTCGCCTATTGTAGCCAAGCCCCATATATTCGTGGAGCTGACTTGTAGTTTCTTGCCATGATACGATGACAAGACTCTTTAAGGGGAATAAAACAATATGAGAAGGTAGGACAGCCAACAAATGGTGCCCACCATCGAAAATCTTCTGCTGGATGTTCTTGGCAGCCTTGGCGTTGACGATGAATTGGTGCATCTGTTGCACGCTGCATCCCTCATGCTCCTTTTCATGGTGTTCGGTATGCTCGTCGTTAGTGTTGCCGTCTTCAGCGCATCGTTGCTCTACGAAGCAGATGCGATTGAAATGATGATGATGGAGTACGACAGTAGAAAGCAACACGGAGCATGTTGCCAACCATAGTGAATATATATATAATCTGCGTCTCATCGTCAATAAAACTTGTATCTGAAATGGGCTCGTCTTGATCAGCCCACACACTAAAGCCACTGCAAAGATACTATTTTCTCTTGTCTTCGCCAAATCCGAAGTCTGTTTTTTCGTTTTTTTCAGTATATTCGCAAAATAGGTGCACTTTTATTACGCTATTTCCCAAAAACTTTATACTTTTGCGCTTGATTTAATTTAATTTGTCATGGAACTCAAAGAACAAAATATTACAGAGAAGAGACGAAAGACATGGTTCATCGTTTGGGGAGTGGCTTTTGTTTTGTTGTTGGCAGGTGGATTATACTATTATCTGTTTTTCTATGTCAACCGAGAAAAAGTACAGAAAGCTTGGGTTGACGTTAAGGTTGTCACCTATTATGAATTGATGCAAGATGGCAAGATGGTGCTTGATTTTGAACATGACACTGTCACTGCCAAGGGTTATTTCTCTTACCTATATAAGTTGGCTCCTATTGGGAAAGGCATCGTCATTTCCAACATTGCCCCATCTGTATGGAAAAACAAATACTTCGATGCCGACTGCCGTATGGTCTTGCAATGTATGACAGACTCACTAGACAGTGTCTATTCCGACTCAAAGTGGAAGGTAAACGAACTCAACTATTACCTTCATTCCCATAATGTTACGGATGTAGGCTATAATATGATTTCACAATACACGCAACGAGAGATTGCTCTCCGTGATACAGCCAAGAAAATGCTCGATTCGCTCACCCATATTTCTAAGGGTCGAAAGCTTCGCATCGTTTGTAAACGGAATGTCTTGACGAAATACGGCAAGTTGAACATCCTTGGTAACAACATGTTCCAACTTGCGTCCAAGAAAACGCCTGATGCGGTGAGTCCACTTCCCATGGCTACGGCTACCAGTTTGGCGAATCTCAGTCTCATCCTATGGAAGCCAAGCATGTCGAAACTTTATTTCCATACCGACTCTCTCAGCAATTATGAGGGAGAAGTGGATAGTGTGGGATGCCCCAATGGACACGGAAAGTGGATTGATTTGGCAAAGGGTACCTATTATGAGGGCAACTGGAAACATGGCAAGAGAAATGGTTTCGGTTATTCGGTGGCAAGACGTAAAATTTTGCGTGCAGGAGAATGGGTGAACGATGCCTATAAAGGCGAACGCTTAGTCTATAGCTCCGACAGAATCTATGGTATAGACATTTCGAAATATCAGCATGTTATCGGTAAAAAGAAATATCCTATCAACTGGTCTCAGCTGCGCATTACTCATCTAGGCAACATCAGTAAGAAGAGAGTGAGTGGTACTGTCAACTATCCCATCCGATTCATCTATATCAAGAGTACAGAAGGTACTACCCTCCTCAATCCATATTATCGCAAGGATTATCAGGCAGCTCGCGCCCATGGCTTCAAGGTGGGTAGTTATCACTTCTTCTCTACACTTTCACCTGCCTTGAAGCAGGCACAGCATTTTGTCAAGCATACTTTTGTGAGAAAAGGCGATTTCCCACCTGTTCTTGATGTCGAACCTACACCCCAACAAATCAAGAAGATGGGAGGCACAGGCGTTCTCTTTGCAAGAGTTTGCACTTGGCTAAACTATGTGGAGCGACAAACAGGCGTAAGACCTATTTTATATATCAGTCAAACTTTCGTGAATCGTTATCTCAACCAAGCTCCCGACTTGAAGCAGAATTATCACATTTGGATAGCTAGATACGGAGAGTACAAACCTGATATTCGCCTAGTATATTGGCAGTTATGCCCAGATGGAAGAGTTGCTGGCATCCACGGCAAAGTCGATATCAACGTGTTTAATGGCTATCGGGATGCCTACGACAAGTTTATTAAAAACCATGCCTTATAGTAAAACTCGGCGATTTATCCAAAACATTTATGTTAAACTATGTTATAGAAAATAACAACCTTGCAACATTTTACGTAATTTTGCGTTAATTTGGTGAGTATATCATATAAGGTAAGGGAATATAACATAGAATGAGACAACTTAAAATTCAGAAAAGTATTACCAATCGCAACAGCGAGGCCTTGGATAAGTATCTCGTTGAGATTGGGCGTGCTCCTATGGTTTCCATCGACGAGGAGATCGAGTTGGCGCAAGTCATAAGAAAAGGTGGCAAAGCTGCAGAGCGTGCAAAGAATAAGTTGGTTGAAGCCAACTTGCGTTTTGTCGTGTCCGTTGCCAAACAGTATCAACATCAAGGCTTGACGCTCACCGACCTTATCGACGAAGGTAACATAGGACTCATCAAGGCTGCTGAGAGATTTGACGAAACCCGTGGTTTCAAATTCATCTCTTACGCTGTTTGGTGGATTCGCCAAAGCATTCTGCAAGCGATTGCCGAACAGAGCCGTATCGTGAGACTACCTTTGAACCAAGTGGGTTCCCTCAACAAAGTCAACCATGAAATCAACAAGTTTGAACAAGAGAACCAGCGTCGTCCTAGCGTGGAAGAGTTGGCTATGCGTACTGGTGTGGATGAGGAGAAAATCTCCCAAAGCATGGCGGCGAGTGGACATCATGTCAGCATTGATGCGCCTTTCAGCGATGACGATGACAACTCCATGGTGGACGTGATGGCGAGTGGAGATGACAGTCGTACCGACAAGCATGTGGATCATGAGAGCATGGCGATGGAATTACGCCAGGTGCTCGACAAGGTCTTGAAAGATAGAGAAAAGCAAATTGTCTGTGCTTGCTATGGTATCGGTGAGCCTGAGAAAGGATTGGAGGAGATTGGCGACAAGATGGGGCTTACCCGTGAGCGTGTACGCCAAATCCGTGAGAAGAGCATCACCAAACTTCGTGACTCTGGTAACGCCAAGATTCTCATGAAGTATCTGGGATGATATGATGAGAATACTTACAAATTAATAAATTATACGAAAGAGGGTGTGCCATATACTTGTGACACACCCTCTTTTATACATTTAAAAATATGTTCTGCTTACTAGCTTTTTGTTGTCAAGCAAACATAATGAATATTTTGCACTTGGCATTATTCCAAACCGAACAAAGCCTTCAAGCCTCCGTCAACTCCAGAGAAGCCCATGAAAGCCAGGCTCAGCAAGGAAGCTGTAACGAGCACGATTGCCATGCCTTGCATACCCTTAGGGATGCGAACCAAAGCCTGCTGCTCACGGATGCCTGCAAACACAATGAGTGCGAGGGCGAAACCAAGAGCGGTAGAGAAAGCATATACTACACTCTCCAAGAGATTGAAGTCTTTCTGGATGACCAAGATGGCTACACCCAAAACGGCACAGTTGGTAGTAATCAATGGCAAGAAGATACCCAGTGCTTGATACAAGGCTGGAGAAACCTTCTTCAAGATGATCTCAACCATCTGCACCAATGCCGCAATCACGAGGATGAACGACAAGGTCTGGAGATATTGCAAACCGAATGGGTCGAGCACATACTTCTGCACGAGCCATGTGATGATGGTAGCCAAGGTCAAGACGAAGGCAATGGCACCACCCATACCGATGGCGGTATCAATCTTCTTCGATACGCCCAAGAATGGACAGATACCGAGGAACTGAGACAAGACGATATTGTTGACGAATATCGCTGAGATAAATATCAATAAATATTCCATATATCAATCCTCCTTACTTCTTTACCTTATTAAATATTGCAATCAAATAGCCCAATGTGAGGAAGGCTCCTGGAGGCAAGATGAATACCAAGATATTGGTCGTCTCTGGCAACAAACCGATGCCAAACACGCTGCCTGCTCCCAAAATCTCACGCACACAACCTAGCAAGGTCAATGCCAAGGTGAAACCCAAACCACAACCTACGCCATCTACCAAACTAGCCACAGGTGAGTTCTTGGCTGCGAAACTCTCTGCACGCCCCAGGATGATACAGTTTACTACAATCAGTGGAATATAGATACCCAAGGCCTGGTTGATGCTATCAGGAGCATACGCACTCATCACCATCTGAAGGATGGTAACGAAGGCTGCGATGACAACGATGAACACAGGGATGCGCACCATGTCAGGAGTAATCTTCTTGATGCAAGAGATAACGAAGTTGGTGCAAATCAGCACTGCCATAGTGGCCAAACCCATGGACAAACCATTGATGGCACTTGTGGTAGTAGCCAATGTAGGACACATACCGAGCAACAACACAAAGGTTGGATTCTCCTTGATGAGTCCATTCATCAAAATTTTCATATTACTCATATCGGCTTATCCTTTCTTTTCGTTAGAAGATTCGTTACTTGCGTTACCTTTCACCTTTGAGGCGCCGCTCTCGCCATCCACACTCTTCTGAGCGTAGGCTGCGTAAGCTTGGTTGATGGCTTTCAAGAAAGCACGACTCGTGATGGTGCTGGCGGTGATGGCATCTACCGCATTGCCACTCTTGTCGTCCTTGCTCACGTGAAGGTCGCCATCCTTAGGAGTCTTGCCTATCACACTACCCTTTCCGTCTTTCTGGAACCATGTGGTACACTTCGCTCCCAAGCCAGGAGTCTCTGATGCTTGAAGTACGGTATAACCCAAGATTTTTCCTTCTGGGTCAAAACCTACAAGCACTTTCAAGTCGCCACCGAAACCACCTGTCGTACTCTCTACAGCAGCACCCAACTGTTTGCCACTCTTATCAGAGCACTTATGAATGGTGAAGCTTACCTCCTTGCCATCAATCGTCTGATTGACTTCCTCTGGTTCAGCAACCTGCAATTCCTCTGTACCCATCACACTCTTGATGCCAGCAGCCAAAGACTTCTCAGCCTTCTCTGCGATAGGACCAGAAGTAAGGTGGTTGACGTATGCAAGCACAGCACCTACAACGAGTGCGACACCTACGAGCACGAGAACCATGTTCTTCAATGATGATTCTAATTTCTGCATGTCATGTTCCTCCTTATTTCTTAGCTGGCTTCTCACCGAAGCGCTTTGGTTTAACGTATGTGTTAATAAGAGGTGTGAACGCATTCATGATCAGAATAGCGAACGACATACCTTCTGGATAGCTACCCCAGTTGCGGATGATGATGGTCAAGAGACCGATGCAAACACCATAGATGAGCTGTCCCTTGTGAGTCATTGGTGAGGTGACATAGTCAGTGGCCATGAAGATGGCACCGAGCATCAGACCACCGCTCAAGATGACAGCGAATGGATTAGCATATACAGGATTAGCCAAATGCATCAAACCGCTGAATACGAAGACGGTAGCGATGATGCTCACTGGAATATGCCATGTAATGACCTTCTTCCAAAGCATATAAGCCAAACCAAGCAAGAGGGCGATGGCACAAACCTCACCAGTGGTACCGGCACCAAATCCATCACCAGTTGCACCGAAGAGCAAGCTCAATGAATCTGGCAATTGATTCAAGACGGAACTATCACCCGTCTTGATGGCTGTCTTCATGATAGCCAATGGAGTTGCGGCTGTTGTTGCGTCAGTATAGCTCAACATCTGTCCTGCTACAGGCCATGAAGTCATCTGTGCTGGGAAGCTGACGAGCAAGAAACAACGACCAACCAACGCTGGATTGAATGGATTGTTGCCCAAACCACCAAAGGTCATCTTGCCAACACCAATGGCAAACAAGGCACCGATAATGATAATCCAAAGAGGAAGGTTGCTAGGCAAGTTCATACCAAGCAAGAGACCCGTGATGATGGCAGAACCATCAAGCAATGTGGTCTCTGTCTTCAAGAGATATTTTGTGATTGCCCACTCAAAGAATACGCAGGCTGCCACAGAGGTTAGCAAGACAATAGCTGAACCCAAGCCAAAGAAATAGATGGAAGCGAGGATGGCAGGTACAAGAGCGATGAGCACTCCGTACATGTTCTTCTCCACCGTCTCATTACCATGGGCATGTGGCGATAATGATACTATTAATTTTCCCATTTTATGAATATGGTTGTTATTAAATTCTTTTGATAGAGCCTTCGCTGGGAAGACTCTGTTGAATTACTTCTTCGCGTTGCGAGCCTTGATGATGCCCATCACAGCACCCTTACCTGCAAGGATATTGTCGAGGATAGGACGATGAGAAGGACAAGTGAACTGGCAAGAGCCACAAGAGATACATGAGGTGATGTCCTCAGCCTCCAAACGCTCATAATCCTTCATCACGCTCAATGTAGCGAGCAAGTATGGCTCCAAGCCCATTGGACAAGCCTCCACACACTTCGCACAACGAATACATGGCTGCGCCTTCTTGCGATGAGCCTCTGCATCTGTCAGAATGGTGATGGAGTTGGTACCCTTGGTGACAGGCACGTCAAGACTGATGACAGCCTTGCCCATCATTGGACCACCTGCCAATACCTTGTTGTCGCCCTCTGGCAGACCACCACATGCCTCAATCATCTGAGAGAATGGTGTACCCATACGAACGAGGAAGTTGCCAGGGTTCTTCACCTGCTTACCTGTCACAGTGGTGTAACGCTCAAAGAGAGGTTTGTGTTTCATGACAGCTTGATAAACAGCGAAGGCTGTACCTACATTCTGTACGATAGCACCTACATTTACTGGGATGGCAGGAGGTGCTGGAACCTGACGGCGAATGACGGCATCCACCAACTGTTTCTCACCACCCTGTGGGTATTTCTTGGCGAGAGGAACAATCTCGATGCGAGGATCATTGGCAGTTTTCTGCTCAAAGAGTTGAATGGCTGCAGGCTTATTGTCCTCAATACCAATATAACCCTTCTCCACCTTGGCAGCCTTCATCAAGAGGTTTAAGCCAACAAGGATTTCGTCAGCGTGTTCCATCATCAAGCGATAGTCTGCAGTGATATAAGGTTCACACTCCACACCATTGATAATGACACACTCAGCCTTGGCTCCAGGAGGAGGACATAGTTTGATAAAAGTTGGGAAACCTGCACCTCCCATACCGGTGACACCAGCCACCTTGATGCGGTTGACGATTTCCTCAGGCGTGAGCTCTGGGTGGTTTTCGATGCTTTCCAACTGGTCGGAGCGGTCGATTCCCTCTTCCCATTCATCGCCTTCAACATTGATGATGATGCAAGGTTTCCTATATCCTGTAGCGTCAATAGACGTATCTACCTTCAAAACGGTTCCAGAAACGGAACTATAAATAGGAGCACTCACAAAGCCTCCTGCCTCGGCAATCAAGGTACCGACCTTTACCTTGTCGCCCTTTGCAACGACAGGCTTGGCTGGCGCACCGATATGCTGACCCAATGGGAAGATGGCTTGTTTTGGAAGAGCTGCTACCTGGGTAGGCATCTCGGCAGTAATCTTGTTCTCTTCTGGGTGAACTCCACCTATTCTAAATGTTCTCAAATTCATGCTTGTTCCTCCTTCTTTACTTCGTTAGCCTCTACAGCGGGAGTTGAATTTGCTTCTGGCTTTGAAACAACGGTTTCTGCAGCAGGCTTTGCTTTCTTCACAGGGAAATTGACTTTGACGATGGCACCAGTTGGGCACTCGTCAACACACTTGGTACACATGCGGCACTTGTTGAAGTCGATGTAGCTAACATTGTTTTCAATGGTGATAGCCTCGAACTTGCAGACCTTCTGACATTTACCGCATCCGATGCAAGCTACACTACAAGCCTTCTTGGCTACGGCACCCTTGTCTTTGTTGACACACTGTACATACACACGGCGACCCTTAGGACCCTTCTTACGAAGTTCAATGATGTGTCGAGGACAAGCCTTGGAACATGCTCCACAACCCGTACACTTCTCTTCATCGACTTCAGGAAGACCTGTCTCAGGATTGATAGCGATGGCCCCAAACTGACAAGCTGCCACACAATCTCCACAACCCAAGCAGCCGAATCCACAGCCGGTTTCACCAGCACCACAAGAATTCATAGCTGCACAAGTGTGCAAACCATCATACTCAGCGATGCGAGGACGATTCTCGCAAGAGCCATTACAACGAACCACTGCAACCTTAGCCTCAGTGTTGGCCACTGCGATGCCAAGGAGATCAGCCACTTTGCCCATCACTTCAGCTCCACCTACAGGGCACATCAGCCCTTCGATAGAACCAGCGTCAGCACCCTTGACAAGAGCGGCAGCCATACCGGAACATCCAGCAAAGCCACAACCACCACAATTGGCACCAGGTAGGATTTCACCCACTTGGCCCAGTCGAGGATCCTCTTCGACGGCAAATTTCTTGGATACACCGAAGAGTACCAACGCAGCAATTAACGCGATGGCTCCGAGTACCAAGACTGCAATCATAATGAAATTCATAATTGTTTGTATTTGTTTGTTATTAATTCTTGATTGTTTCGTTTTTAAGTATTCTTCTTGTTTGTCTTACGACTGTATCTCAAACGACAGCCGTTTCTTGAGTTTGTTTCTAAACAGATAGACCAATAAATAATAAGGTATTAAAATACCCAACGCCGACAAGGCGGCTGCGCCTTCTGACTTTGTGAGTGACAGTATTGCAATCAATGTCACCACCATGACAGCTAAAGGCAAAAGATAACCATAGAGACTTGCCGTGAATCCTACAGATGTATCAGCAACTACTGTCACGGAGTCGCCTTTCTGATAGTTAGAAAAGTCAGAAGTCAATACTTCCACCAGCTTTTCCTTGGTTTCTGAGGCATTGCAATGTGCTGCTACCTTGCAGCCACTACAGGCTGATGACTGAAGAATCCGAACTTTCACGCATCCGTTTTCAGCCGAATCTACAATTCCTGCATGTTTTATCTTGTTGCTCATGATTTATGATCTTTGTTTTTGTCAACTTCTTCGACATAGCTTATCTTCTTTCTTTCACTCCATAACGATTCATGCGAATGATTCTGCCATTAGGTTACGGCATAGATTGCAAAGTCGAGTTGGCAATTCAGTTTGATAGTGCAAAGATAATACAATATTTAAAAACCGCAAAATATTCAGAAAACTTTTCAACGAAAAGAAGCGTAAACGTTTTCTGATTGTAACTTAACTGTTCTTATAAGTAGATAAAAGTATCAAATTGAAAGCAAGAAAAGCCCCTCATCAACAAATGTCAATGAGGGGCTTTTCTTAAGATATCTATTAGTTGTTGACACTACCGCCAACAATATCAAGCAATTCATTTGTAATGGCCTGTTGACGACTCTTGTTGTACTGCAAGTTGAGCGAACGTAAGAGTTCATCGGCATTATCCGTTGCTGTCTGCATGGCAACCATTCTCGCTGCATGTTCACTTGCCTGACTGTCGAGCAAGGCGGTGAAGAGCATCAAGTGTAACAGCTTTGGTATCAAGACTCCCAACACTGTCTGCAAGTCTGGCTCTACGATGAAGTCATCGTTCAGTGGCTTTGCCTCCGTACGTTGTCTATCATCTTGCTCCTCCTGCTTCTTGCGTAGGTATTCTTGCGCCTTTGCTGTAGCTACATTCGATGTCAAGTCTCGATCGTTATCCTCACCGATAGCCTCAGTAGAGAGGTCGATTGGCAAGAAAGTCTTGCGGGTGAGAATCTGTGAGCCGGCACTCTTGAAGTGATGATAAATCATCTCGACCTTGTCAAGTTCGCCTGCCACATACTGCTTAGCCAACTTGCGTGCAATTTCTGCACATTCGCTTGAATTTGGCTTGTCAGCAAGTTCCGTAAAGTCACCTGCTACTTTCAATCCAAGTTTTGCAGTCTTCTCGGCTACCTTTCGACCGATAGGATAAACCGTGATGTCGTCAATGCCTTGAGCCTTATACTCGTCCACTGTCTGCATCATCATCTTGATGACATTGGAATTAAATCCACCGCAAAGTGAACTGTTGGAACTATAGACCACGAGGGCTACTCTCTTGATTTCCTTGTGTTCCCACTCAAACTCACACTGGAGTGAAGGAGTGGAAACCAAGAAACTCTTCAAGATATGCTCCAACATATTCTCGTATGGCAACATGTTTTGTATTGCCACCTGAGCATGATGCAACTTGCTGGAAGCCACCATCTTCATGGCACTCGTAATCTTACGGGTACTGTTGACACTGGCAATGCGAGTTTTGATCTCTTTTAATGACGGCATAGGCTATTACGCTTTATATTGTCCTGCAACGTTTGCCATGGTCTCCTCTATTACCTTGATGGCATCATCGGTCAATTTACCGTCTGCCAAAGTTGCGATAACATCGGAATGCTGGCTACGCATAGCATCGAGGAACTGATCCTGGCACTCACGAACCTGGGTCATTGGCACCTCGTGCATCAAACCATGGACACCACAATAAAGGATGGCAACCTGCTCACCTACTGGCATTGGGTGATACTGAGGCTGGATGAGGAGTTGGTCGTTCTTGCGACCACGATCCAAAGTCATGGCAGTCACAGCATCCATATCGCTAGAGAACTTAGAGAAGGACTCCAACTCGCGATACTGCGCCATATCAATCTTCAGGGTACCTGCCACCTTCTTCATACTCTTGATTTGAGCAGAACCACCTACACGAGATACAGAGATACCTACGTTGATGGCTGGGCGGAAACCTTGGTTGAAGAGGTCTGTCTCCAAGAATATCTGACCATCTGTGATAGAGATCACATTGGTTGGGATATATGCGGAAACGTCACCTGCCTGGGTCTCAATAATTGGGAGGGCTGTCAAAGAACCACCACCCTTCACGTGACCCTTCATGCACTCTGGAAGGTCGTTCATCTGCTCAGCTACCTCCTGCTGGTCGTTGATACGAGCTGCACGCTCCAACAAACGAGAGTGGAGATAGAAGACATCACCTGGATATGCCTCACGTCCAGATGGACGACGAAGAATCAAGGAAACCTCTCGATAAGCCACAGCCTGCTTACTCAAGTCATCATAGACGACGAGAGCTGAGTAACCACGGTCGCGGAAATACTCACCAATAGCTGCACCCGCGAATGGTGCATAGTACTGCATAGCAGCAGGATCGGCAGCAGTAGCACTTACAATTATAGTATAAGGAAGTGCACCATGCTCCTTGAGGTTCTGTACCAATGCTGCTACTGTAGAAGCTTTCTGACCGATGGCTACATAGATACAATATACAGGCTTGCCTGCCTCGTAGAAACTCTTCTGGTTGATGATGGTATCGACTGCAATAGCAGTCTTACCTGTCTGACGGTCGCCGATAATCAACTCACGTTGTCCACGTCCGATAGGAATCATGGAATCGACAGCCTTCAAACCTGTCTGGAGAGGTTCCTTCACTGGCTGACGATAGATCACACCAGGAGCCTTGCGGTCCAATGGCATCTCGAAAGAGTCAGTGAGGTCGATGTCTCCAAGACCATCAATAGCTTGACCCAAAGGATTAACGACACGTCCTAAGAAGTTGTCGTTCACACGGATAGAGGCGATACGATGGGTACGCTTCACACTCTGTCCCTCTTTGATGCCAGCTGTAGGACCTAAAAGGACGCAACCTACATTGTCTTCCTCCAAGTTCATGACAATAGCCATTGTGCCATTCTCGAACTCAAGAAGTTCATTGGCCTCTGCATTGCGAAGTCCATAGATACGAGCCACACCATCGCTGACGGTGAGGACGGTACCAACCTCATCAAACTTCTCAGAGCCATTCACCTCCTGGAGTTGCTGCTGAAGTACCTCAGACACTTCACTTGGTTTAATTTTATCTGACATTGTTTTGTTTACTTTTAATTAATTACTTTTTGAGCTGTGTCAGTATGGCATTGAGCTTCGTCTTGACGCTCGCATCCATTCTGTAAGTATCATATTCGAGGATGAAACCACCGATAATATCAGGGTTCACCTCCGTTTTGAACTCCACAGTACCTTGCGTTCTCTGCTCAACCATCTTGCGCATCTTATCCTCAGTTTGGGCATCGACGGCAGTGGCGGTGATCAGTTTACCACGGATGATATTCTTCTGTTTCCTGTAAAGAGTGATATACGAAGCAGCCATGAATTGCAGGGTGCTCTCCCTATCCTCTTTCAACACAAGGGCTATAAACTTCTTGCTCAATTCCGAAGGCTCTTTGCCCAGGGCTGTAGTGAGCAGTTTCTGCTTCTTGTCCTTGGAAAGCATAGGGTTGTCTATCGTAAATCTCAGTTCAGGCACGTCGATGTAGCTCTTATAGAGCGTCTGCATCTCCTGATAGACCTGATCTTCGAGCTTCATGCTAATTGCGCTCTTGATGAGTGCACGAGCATAACGCACCGATATTACACCTATATCCATAAGCTTTACTATTTGTTGTCAGAAGAAACCTCATCCAGCAGACGATTTATCATGTCCATCTGCTCCTTGTCGGAAGAAAGCTTTTCCTTGAGCACCTTCTCTGCTATCTGAACAGAGAGTTCTGCTACCTGGGTACGTATCTCACGAATGGCGTTTTGCTTCTCGGTCTCAATCTGTGACTTGGCATCAGATAGAAGACGAGCACCCTCTTCGCGAGCCTTGTCCTGTGCTTTCTCTACGATGGCATCGCGAGTTTCGGCTGCCTCCTTGAGGATAGCTGCCTGCTTCTCGCGTGCTTCCTGCAGAATGGATTCACCCTGTTTTTGGAATTTGGCAAGCTTCTCATTGGCCTCGTGAGCCTTCTTTAAGCTATCATCGATGTACTCCTTACGGTCGTTCACCATCTTGATGATAGCAGGAAATCCAGCCTTCTTGAGGATGAAGAAGACAATCAAGAATACGACTGTCATCCAGAAGAGCAAGCCAAATGCCGGCATTAATAAATCCATATATACTGGTTAAAGTTTAACTTAAACGTTTGATTAATAAACTCGTTTCTTGCTTGCCAAGACGACTTGTCATCTCGGCTGTCAAGATTACATGACGATAGCCAAGATAGCGATGATGACTGCGAAGAAGGCAACACCCTCAACCAATGCAGCGGCGATGATCATAGAAGAACGAAGGTCGCCCATCTTCTCTGGCTGACGTGCCATGGCATCCATAGCCTGACCACCAATACGACCAATACCAATACCTGCGCCAATTGCGGCAAGACCTGCGCCTACTGCGGCACCCAACTTTGCAACTTCTGCTGCTAATAAAAGTGATAACATAATCTTAAAATTTAAGTTGTTAATATTTTCTTGTTAATTAATTCAATTATTTATTTCGCTCAGCAATATCAATTACTTTGCGATTTCAGGCTCGTGCTCATGCACGTGAGCCTGCGAGATGAATACTGCACTCAGCATGGTGAAAACCAATGCCTGGATGTAGCTTACCAATACTTCGAGGAGCATCATAAAGGCACTCATCGCAACACTTACGATTGTCATACCCGTTCCTGCCACATAGTTGGCGATGGCATTCTCACTAATGTTGAACATAATGAAAATGATTGCAGCGAAAGACAAGGCTATCGCATGACCTGCCATCATGTTGGCGAAGAGTCGGATAATCAGAGCCAACGGTTTCGTGAAGATTCCGAACAACTCAATGAATGGCATCAGTGGCACAGGCACCTTCAACCAAGTTGGTACATCTGGCCAGAAGATTTCCTTCCAGTAATCCTTAGTACCTGTTACGTTGGTGATGATGAAAGTGGTCACACCCAAGAAACATGTACAAGCGATATTGCCAGTCAAGTTTCCACCGCCTGGAGGGAATGGTACGATACCCATGATGTTGGCTACGAAGATGAAGAAGAAGCAAGTAAGCAGCCATGGAGCATACTTAGGAGCCTCCTTACCGAGGGTAGCCTTGATCACATCGTCATAGACAGACATGATAAACATGTGCATCAATCCTACAAATCCCTTTGGAGCTGGGTCATCGATCTTGTGCTTCTTGCACCAGCGAGCTGGTATCAATACGCACAACAACAAGATGATGGCGTCTATAAAGAGAACGCATGTGGTCTTGGTGATGGAGATGTCGAGAGGCAGAACCTCTTCCCCATTCACTTTTTCCACTATCTTGTTGGGATTGTTCTGCGCATCACCATTCTTAATAAACAAGTTGTATGGACCTGGACGGTCGCCGTTGGCATCTCTCTCCTCAGAGAACTCTCCGCTGGAGAACACATGCCATCCTGTGGTCGTATGAACGATGACTGGCAGATTGATCACGACCGGATAGTCGCCCACCTGGGTGATATGCCATTCATAAGAATCCTTGATATGACCCCACAATATCTCCTTTACGTCGATGTTTTCCTTCGCACTCACCTGCATTGGGGCTAGCGTGAAGAGCAGCATCGCCATCAAGAGGAATTGTTTGAGATGTTTCATATTCTTATTCTTACTTTAATTATTAATCTTTTCTTTCTTCTCTATGCGAGAAAAGAAGATGCAGTCGAACACGAGAAGCACGACATAGAAAAGGACGAAGATGGCTGCGAAACCCAAGATGTTTTGCTTGTCACATACCACAACGTAGATAAGGAATACGATTGCCGCCGCCATCATCTTCAATGCCGATGCTGCCAAGTAGAACTTGCTCAGATTGGCTGGTGAAGACTTTGCGATGGCTTTCCATGCCTCACCATAAGCAGTACTTGAGATGAGCGAGAATATCGCACTCACTACCAATGGGTTAACCACTTGAGCGAGGATGTCATCACAAAAGGCTGATACTCGACAAGCAAAGAGAATGATGAGCGACAGAGCCGCAATCAACCATAGAGAGATTTGCTTATATCGAATGCCTGCCTGCTTGATATGTTGCAAGCGCATCACTTCTTCTTTTTCCATATTTACACTTCTACGCAAAGGCTTACTTCGTTTTTCTTCACTTCCACGAATCCACCTTTGATGTCCATATTCTGCTTGCCTTCCTGGGTGGTATATTCTACCTTTCCCACTTCGAGTGAAGAGATGATTGGAGCGTGGTCCTTCAGAATCTCGAAAGAACCGAGGGTTCCTGGCACCAAAACGCTCTCCACCTCGCCTTGGAAGACGATCTTCTCAGGAGAAACTATTTTTAGCTTTAACATAAGCCTTTGAGTTTAATGTGATTAGCCTTGTGCAGCTGCGAGCAACTGCTTAGCCTTCTCCTTAGCATCCTCGATAGTACCTACATTGAGGAACGCCTGCTCTGGAAGGTCATCTACCTCGCCGTCGAGGATGGCATTGAAGCCCTTGATTGTCTCCTCGATAGGTACCATCACACCCTTCAAGCCGGTGAACTGTTCTGCTACAGTGAATGGCTGACTCAAGAAACGCTGTACACGACGTGCACGGTTTACGGTCAACTTATCCTCGTCAGAAAGTTCATCCATACCCAAGATGGCGATGATATCCTGCAACTCATTGTAACGCTGCAACAACTGTTTTACTCGCTGAGCGCAATCATAGTGAGCCTTACCTACAATCAGTGGGTCAAGGATACGCGAAGTAGAACCCAGTGGGTCAACGGCAGGATAGATACCAAGAGAAGCAATCTTACGAGAAAGCTCTGTGGTAGCATCCAAGTGAGTAAATGTAGTAGCTGGAGCAGGGTCGGTCAAGTCGTCGGCAGGCACATAGACAGCCTGTACAGAGGTGATAGAACCATTCTTGGTAGAAGTGATTCGCTCTTGCATGGCACCCATCTCGGAAGCCAATGTTGGCTGATAACCTACGGCTGAAGGCATACGACCCAAGAGGGCTGACACCTCAGAACCTGCCTGAGTGAAACGGAAGATATTGTCGATGAAGAACATGATGTCGGCAGCCTCGCCGTTCTTGCCTCCATGATCACGGAATTCCTCAGCGACAGTCAGACCAGACAACGCTACGGAAGCACGTGCCCCAGGTGGCTCATTCATCTGACCATAGACAAGAGTAGCTTGACTCTTGGCAAGCTCCTCAGGATCTACCAAAGACAAATCCCATTTGCCTTCCTCCATGGCCTTCTTGAACTTCTCACCATACTTGATAACGCCAGATTCGAGCATATCACGAATCAAGTCGTTACCCTCACGGGTACGCTCACCTACACCTGCAAACACAGAGTAGCCATTGTGACCCTTGGCGATGTTGTTGATCAACTCCATGATGAGCACGGTCTTACCTACACCAGCACCGCCGAACAAACCGATCTTACCACCTTTCATGTAAGGTTCGAGCAAGTCGATGACCTTGATACCAGTGGCAAGCATCTCCTTGTGGGTTGACAATTCGTCAAACTTAGGAGCCTCGCGGTGGATAGGATAAGCACCCGTCATGTCCAATTCTTTCATACCATCAATAGGTTGTCCGATGACATTCATCATACGACCCTTGATTTGCTCACCTGCTGGCATGACAATTGGGTTGCCCGTAGAGACAACCTCCAATCCACGCTGCAAGCCATCGGTATTGTCCATGGCGACACAACGCACGGTATCTTCACCGATGTGCTGTTGCACCTCGATGACGAGATCGCGTCCGTCTGGACGTTTTACCTTTAGAGCTTCGTGAATCTTTGGAAGCACCTTCTCAGGATTCTCGCCCTTGGTATCGAAATATACATCGATAACAGGACCGATAATCTGCGAGATGCGTCCGTTAATTTGTGACATAAGCTATAAGTTTAAATTTATTATTGTTAATGTTGTTGTCTTGTTTGTTTTGTAGTTGAACACAGTTTGTTGTAGTTCATTGCAAAAAAGACTTTTTACCTTTTCATTTGCAAAAGTAACAACAATTACTGAAAACTCCAAAATTACTTGGGGTTTTATTCAGCTTTAAACCATTTTTAGTTCCGTTTAAACCATTTTTACGGGAACTATTGGTTTCTTTGTGCTCTCTGTTCTCCCACTAGATGCTCAACTCGTCGAGCACCTTGATCAGCTTGCGATCAAATGGCTTGTCAGAGCGGATAGCTTCAGACAAAGGTACATAAACAACCTCATTGTTGCGAACACCAATCATCACATTGCGCTGTCCTTGCATGATGGCCTCAATAGCTCCACATCCAGTACGGCTAGCAAGAATACGATCACGGGCTGATGGACGACCACCACGCTGTAAGTGACCGAGGATGGATACACGTACGTCAAACTCAGGGAACTCCTTGCGTACACGGTCTGCATAGTAAAGCGCACCGCACTTAGGACTCTCTGAAACGATGACGATACAGCTCTTCTTAGACTTGCGGATACCACGCTCCATGAATTGTGCCAACTGGTCAACGTCGGTAGAATCCTCAGGGATGATAGCTGCCTCTGCACCACTTGCGATGGCAGAGTTCTGTGCTAAGAAACCAGCATCACGTCCCATCACCTCGATGAAGAAGATGCGCTCATGGCTCTGCGCCGTGTCACGGATACGGTCCACACACTCTACGATAGTGTTCATGGTGGTGTCATAACCGATGGTGTTATCTGTACCATAGAGGTCATTGTCGATGGTACCAGGAAGACCGATGCAGCAAATGTCAAACTCGCGAGCAAAGTTCATCGCACCCGTCAAAGAGCCATTACCACCAATGACTACCAATGCGTCAATCTCTTCCTTTTGGATGGACTCGTAAGCTTTCTGGCGACCTTCCTCAGTCATAAACTCCTTGGAACGAGCGGTCTTCAGAATGGTTCCACCTGTACCGATGATACCACTCACGTTCTCTGTGGTGAATGGCTTGATTTCATCATTGATCAATCCGTCATATCCACGATAGATAGCTTTCACGTTGAAGCCATTGTAGATGGCGGAACGTGTCACTGCGCGGATAGCGGCGTTCATGCCAGGAGCATCACCTCCTGAAGTCATAATACCTATAGTCTTAATCTTTGCCATAACTATTACCTTATTATATTATTATATATTTTTAGATTTGTGATTTTCGTTTGCGTGTAAAGAGCAGAGCTATTGATGCCGCTCTGTCGGGTTTATACAAAAGTCCTTCTCCCCCATGGTATCTTCGTCTAGGGAGTACTATGCGTCGTGTTTTTAAATCAATAAGTTGGTTGCTCCTGCCACAAGATTATGTGAGAGCCAGAGGATAGCGAGTCCAACGACACCACCGAGCAGAGCTTTCCACCCGATGTTGCGGAAGAACCATCCCATGTGCATGTGTTCCATCTTCATCAATGCCAAACCACTGATGGTACCGATGCCCAAGATGTTGCCGCCTGCCATCACACAATAGGCGATGACTTGCCAATAGATGCCATTGCAAGCATATACCGAACCGACCTCAGACACGAAATCATCCTGACCTACCAAGTCTGGCAAGGAGAAGAAATTCATGGCCGTAGCAAAGTTGTCAAGCACTGTACTGAGCACACCAGCTACAATGCCATGTGCCCAAACATAAGGGTGCGCCTCGTCGATACCCAATGCCTCGTTGAGAGTAGTGAATGCTCCCGTCTCCTCCACGACACCGGCTGCCAACATGATACCCATGACAAAGAGAATCATCTGGATAACTCCATATTGCAATACCCTTGGGGTACGACGTTCTACCATCGCATCCATGTTCATCAACTTGCGGTTGAACACCTCGTTAACAATCCAAAGGATAGACAATACGCAAAGTGCACCTAGGAATGGACTCAACTTAGTGATATTATGGAATGTAGGGATAAACCATAGTCCACCAATACCCACGAAGAGCATCAACAATCGCTGCCATACGTTGAGACGAGTATCATCGCCACGATATGGCATGACAATCCATTCTGTATCAACACGCTCAGGCAGTTGACGAGCAATCAGATAGGTTGGAATCAACCATGCTGCAAGGCATGGCAAGAGTAAAGACATGGAGAAAGAAGTAGCTGTTACTGCCCCCATGTTCCAAAGCACCAATCCCTCTGGGTTTCCGATAACGGTCAAGGCACCGCCACAGTTGGCAGCCAAGAGAATGGCTGCACCATAAAACATTCTTTGTCGGCGACTTGGAATGATGCCATGCATGATGGTGAGCATCATCACCGTAGTAGTCAAGTTGTCAAGGTTGATGGAAATCAAGAAGGTAACGATGGATAAGGTCCATATCATCTTCTTGCTTTTGCGTGTACGAAGCAACTGGCTGATAAAATCGAAGCAGCCATTGTTGTTGAGAATCTCCACGATAGTCATCGTAGCCAAGAGGAAAAGCACTATCTCCGCAGCCCTACCTACATAAGGCAGGAAGATAAAGCGATCGATAAAATTCTTGACAGTGATACTAGTGGAAGGAATCTCTCCCATATCTTCTGGATGAAGGTAGTGGGAATATTCGTAAGCATGCTGACTTGTCACAAAGTCCATACCAAAACAAATGTAAAGAACCCATCCCACCGTTCCAGCGAAAATTGCAACGGCAGCACGGTTCACCTTGGTGATATTCTCCGTCGCTATGAGGAGATACCCCATCAGTATTATAGCTATAATGACTACAGTCATAATGGTTATCTTTACATTTTTCTTTGCATTTCGAACGCAAAGATAACAAATAATCTCAAATTAGCATCAAAGTGAACGATTTTTTATATCCGTTTAACGGAAAAGTAACAATTTCTTGTCATTTGTACCATTATTTGCCATCTTTACATCGCAAAATGACTTCTATTAGTCTTTTGGCATACGACCAGACCACTTTCTGAGCAAATAGTAAAGGCGTTGCTCAATACTGAACAATCGCCAACACCATGTGTGCGGAAGCAGGGAGCTATGAAACGGCACATAACCCAGCTTGTAATGATTACGTGGCTCCAAAGCATCGGTTTCTATGCTCTCCCAAGTTTCCAACAGGCACTTTTTAGCAACTTCATTGTCTATCTTTGACAAAAGAAATTGGTTATGAATAGCAAACTGACAGAGCGAGATGAGGTTCAACCATCTATGGTTCTCGTAAAGCCTTAAATACTTTGGTTCAACTTGGAGTTCCATAAGTTGGCGTTTCATGCTCGCATTGGCTTTCAGATAGTCAAAGCGATGGACGGAAACTTGGTGGGTTACTGACGAACTATGCTGTCGATAATAATAGATGCCCTCACATGTTGCCACCTTGCGAGACGAGATGTAATGCAGGCGAGTCGTGTTGTCATCACTATACGAATGACAGGTTTCATCATAAGGAAATCGCAGGTGTATGGCCGTCTTGACAGCATAAATGCCATGAATTTTCCAATTGAGACTGGCGACGAAGGCTTCTTTTCCTATCAAATATCTGAAAGCTTTCATTGGATAGTCTTCCATTCGCCAAATTCCAGCATCTGTCCATGAATACTTGCAGTGGAAAAGAACGCTGTCGTATTCAGGATCTTCCTCAAATTTCAGTACAGCCTGTTCCAAAGCATCTGGTGACAGCCAATCATCGCTATCCAAGAAACAAGTATAAAGTCCCTTAGCCAATTTCAATGCGATGTTTCTTGCATTTGCCTGACCACTATTCTTGTCAAGGTGTATGATTTCTATGCGTTTATCCAAAGTTGCGTATTCTTGCAAGATTGACCAAGAATGATCCGTAGAGGCATCATCCACGCATAAGACTTGAATTTCCTTAAGAGTTTGTCCCACTAAGGAATCTAAACAGTCACGGAGATACTTCTCTGCATTGTAAACCGCTACTAAAACTGTAATCTTAGGTACCATAGATGATGTATTTATTTTCTTAACTTTGCTTTCACTTTTGCCATTAAGCTTTCCCATAAATGGGATTTAGAATGGAGAATCTGTATGGATACCACAAAACTAGCTATGATGAGCAAGATGCCCAAAAGCCAGTACCAAAAGCCATGGATAGACAAGGACATTAGATAAGTGCAAAATCCGATAGGCACGTGGATGGCTCCATAAAGGATGACAGTCCGAGAAAGGTGGAACTGATACTTGACATGACAGAAAATGAGATCGAACAACAAACCTATCATTCCCGAGATGAGCAATCCGACACCAGTTCCCACTAGTCCCCAAATATGGTATCCCATTGTTACGCATGATACCACCATCACGTCATATACCAATTCCTGTAGGAGATATGCTTTGCTGTCACCCTTGGAAAGTGCGATGTATTCTATAGGTAACACAACTGCTCTCACATACATCGCCAAGATGGCGAGTTTCATCATTCCCATAACAGGCAAGAACTTACCGCTATATAATAAAGGTAAAAAAATGGGAAGCCCAACAAGGAATAGCACTAACAATGGAGAGACCAAAAGTAAGGACACCTCCACCTGTCGGTTGACCACCAAGTTGAGTTTTTCCCCTATTCCCTGGATAGAAGAAAGTCGTGGATAATAATCCGTTTCCATTGCTTGGAATACCATGGCAGCATATGTCATCGTCATCATGTAACCTGCATTATATAAGCCTACGTGCCATAGGCTACCTGCATTATTAAGGAAGGTGCGAATCAAGAACTCTGCTCCACTACCAAAGATACCTGCGATGACAAAAGCCACCCCCAGCTTTGCCATACCCATTCCCTCACCTATAAGTTTACGCTGAAATTGGAGGCGAAGTGGAAATATGCGATATGAATAAAGGATAGTAAACAGCAACTGCACCAACGCTATGATGATCAATGATGGGACAATGGCCTGCTCCTTCCATATATAATAAAGAGGTGTAGAGGTGACCAAGGCTCCAAGTACACCATAGACGGACAATACTGCAAGGTGTTTCAACTGTCTAGTTCCTTTCAGGATTGCCAATTCACCTCCCATGATGGCGGTAAGTGCCACTACAGGTGAAAGAAAAATGAAATGGATGGTATGGTCTCCCCAGTTGAATGTCCACTTGTTGAGCAAAGGACTCATGACTATACAGACCATCATACCCAATACCGCAGTGAGGAAACTCCATACACGTATCAATTTGACAATATGCTCTATCTTGTGCATGTCGCCATTTTCATAAGCGTCTGAAATCTCACGCACGGCACTCATAGGGATACCGAGGTTGGTGGAATCAGAAATGAGTTTGATGGTACTATTGAAAAGTGACATCAATCCCATACCCGCCGGACCGAGAATCATCGCCACCAACTTGTTGCGCACGATTCCGACAAGGATATTGAGTCCCTGTACACCGCCGAAAACACCGGTGTATTTAAGAATATGAGCGTAGCTGTCATCTTTTTTTATCTTTTCCATGCATTATTAAAACGTAGCCTAACCTAAAATATTGTATAGGCTACCCCCCACTTTCATTTTTACATAGTTAGAGAAAAATTCTTACCTAGTTAGGCGCGAATTTTTACCTAGTTAGGCGCGAAAAACTGGCTAACCTTCTAATTTAGGAGATTTGTCTAGAAAAGTTACTTGACCTGTATGGGCACGAATTGCATAAACGCAAAAGGTCGGACTCCCTTGCGGAAATCCGACCTTTATACTTTTCAATCTTTGAAAGAAGATTAAGCCTCAGCTGGAGCCTCCTCAGCAGGAGCTTCCTCAGCAACCTTAGCAGCCTCAGCCTCTGCCTGAGCAGCAGCTGCAGCAGCCTTCTTGTCAGCTACCTTCTTAGCGATTGCTTCATTGATCTTCTTCTCAGCCTCAAGCTCCTTAGCTACAGCCTCTTTCTTAGCCTTAGCCTCGCTCTCACGAACAGCAGTAGCTTTCTGCTCTGTACCGTTCTTCCAAGCGTCGAAACGCTTCTGAGCCTCAGCCTCATCGAAAGCGCCCTTCTTAACGCCACCACGGAGGTGCTTCATCAAGTAAACGCCCTCGCCCTTGAGGATGTTACGTACTGTGTCTGTAGGCTGTGCACCTGTCTCTACCCAGTAGAGGGCGCGATCGAAATTCAAATCTACAGTAGCAGGATTGGTGTTAGGATTGTAAGTACCAATCTTCTCAGTAAATTTACCATCACGTGGTGCTCTAACGTCAGCGATTACGATGCTATAGAAAGCATAGCTCTTACGACCGCCGCGCTGCAATCTGATTTTTGTTGCCATTTTTTAATTTAAATTTTAATTTTGAGGTTTGAATTTTATGCTGCCATCTCGTGACAGCGGGTGCAAAATTACGACTTTTATTTGGTTTGCCCAAATTTTCAGCCTATTTTCTGTATTTTTTAACTAATTCTGTCTGCTGATTAGCGGATTCTGTCCGCCGCACGCACCAATTTCTCATCATCGCTCACTCCCTTGCGTGCCATCCATGTCAAGATAATACCCACGAGTGGAAGGCATGAGCCGAAAGTGAATCCCATCTTGCCGGTTGCATTCTCCAACCCTACAACATCAAAGTACATCACTAGATAGTCGATATACCAAAGGACGCTGAAAAGCAAGATGATGTTGCAAAGGTTGATTTGCAATTTTCTGTTCTTGTACATGAAGATGGTGACAAGTGACAGAAGTGCTGATACTGCACAGAGTAAGAAGAGAGGTGCGCAAGTGGTGTCAAAAGACATGCCCATCTCACCATTGACTGTCCCCAGGCAATGCACAGAGATGGCTGTTCCCATTCCCTCAGGTTGGATGATGCCAACTGGCAAGAACAGGCACAGCACATAGGCGATGACAGCTACTAACAGAAACAATGATTGTTTGCGCTGTATCATAGTCTAAACTTAGAAATTGTCTTTTGCCTCTGGTGCATGCTCCTGAGATGGGTCACGCCAGTAGATGTTATTCTCTACGAACTCCTCTGTTGCCAACAATGATGGCTTAGGAAGTTTCTCGTAGTAGCGTGAGATCTCAATCTGCTCACGATTCTCGAATACTTCCTCCAAAGAGTCGTTGTATGAAGCGAATTCCTGAAGTTTCTTGCTCAAGTCAGACTTGATTTCTGCCGCAATCTGGTTGGCTCTCTTGGCGATGATGGCTACGCTCTCATAGATGTTGCCGGTCTCGTCGCAGAGATCCATGATGTTTCTGGTAACGGTGTTGGTTGGTGCTTTTGACTTTTTGTAATCCATAATTAAACTTTTTATATTTTACCTATTTATATTATTATTATTATTGATTCTCTCGGTTGGTCAACTTATCGAGTGCGCTCTCTGGATGTGCTTTCTCGAACTCCTTGCACTTGGCAATCATCTTCTCGGCAGTCGCACGCTCCTTGGAGTCTGGGTACTCATTGATGAATCCATAGCATTCGTCCTCTGCGTCCTGATAGCGCTCCAATTGCTTTTCCTCGACACTCATACGAGCCAACTCATATTTGCCTTTCATAATCAGAGTGGCAAACTCCTCACGCTTGTTGCTGTAAGGATAATCCTTGAGAGCATTCTGTGCGGTGACAATACAAGCTTGGTAGTTATTGCCTTCGCCAAGACAGTTGCCAAAGTAGCTGCCAAGGTCGTAATACAACTTGGCGTTCTTGTACTCTTTCTCGACCAAAAGATCTTGAAGGGCGAAAAGACGATTGGTTGCCTCCTTCTTCAACTGAGCGTCTGGAAACAAGTCGAGGTACTCTTGGAATGCACTGATGGCGGTCATCGTGGTGCTTTGGTCCAAACGTGGCTCAGGTGCATTCATGTAAAGGCTCTCGCCCACGAAGAACTTGGCACGCTCTGCGTAAAGACCTTTAGGATAACTGGAGTAATACTTGCGGAAATACTCGGCTGCTGTCTCATAGTCTTTCATGTTGAACTCTGCCATAGCCAACATATACAAGCTCTCTTCTGCTTCTTGCGTACCTTTCTTAGTTGTGATCAAGTCATTGAGGAGAGTAGCTGCACGAGAATATTTTCCAGCGGCATAATACTGCTTGGCAAACTCGTATTTCAAGTTGTTGTCTTGCGACTTGTAAACTTGGTTGAATTGGTTTGCGCAACTCGACATGAGCAGCGCAACACATGCTGTTATAAGAATTGATTTCTTCATATAGTCTCATTTTGTGATGCAAAGTTAAGGATAAAATGGCTATCCACAAAGAAAAAAATACACTTTTTCGCATTTTATGATTCTTTATAACGTAAAATGCGAAATTTTTTGTAATTTTGCACCCGAAAGTTTACGTTTGTTAAGACTTCGAGGCCCGACAAACGACAAAAGATGTTACATCCAATGCAATAAGAGCAAGAAACAAAGAATAGAATCTATGGATTTCAAGATTACTTCAAAATATAAGCCAACTGGCGACCAACCGCAGGCTATCAAGCAACTGACAGAAGGCGTACTTGATGGGACTCCCGCACAAGTTTTATTGGGAGTCACAGGTTCGGGAAAAACCTTTACCGTGGCTAACGTTATCGCCAACGTGGGCAAACCTACCCTTATCCTCAGTCACAACAAGACACTTGCTGCACAGCTTTACCAAGAGATGAAGGGATTCTTCCCCGATAATGCCGTGGAGTACTACGTGTCATATTATGACTATTACCAGCCTGAGGCATACCTCCCTACCACCGACACCTATATAGAAAAGGACCTTGCCATCAATGATGAGATAGACAAACTTCGTCTCGGAGCTGTCTCAGCCTTGTTGTCAGGAAGACAGGATGTCATCGTCGTCTCCTCCGTATCGTGTATCTACGGTATGGGTGGACCTACTGCCATGCAGGAGAACATCATCAAAATCAAGAAGGGACAGACACTCGACAGAAATGAGTTCCTAAGGCAGTTGGTGGATGCCCTCTACGTGAGAAATGACATCGAACTTCAGCGTGGCAATTTCCGTGTGAAGGGCGAAACTGTCGATATCTACATGGCATACAGTGACAATGTGCTGAGAGTGACTTGGTGGGACGACGAGATAGACAGTATCGAGGAAGTCGATTCCCTCACCTATCATCGTTTGGAATCCTTTGATACCTACGAGATTTATCCAGCCAATCTTTTCGTGACAACCAAGGAACAGACCGAGCAAGCCATCCGCATGATACAGGACGACCTTGTCAAGCAGGTGGACTTTTTCAAGAGTATCGGCGATGGCATCAAGGCGCAACGCATCAAGGAACGTGTAGAATATGACATGGAGATGATCAAGGAGTTGGGACATTGTTCGGGCATTGAAAACTATTCTAGGTACTTTGATGGCAGAAATGCAGGCGAACGCCCTTATTGTTTGCTCGATTTCTTCCCAAAGGACTTTCTCCTCGTGGTCGATGAGAGTCACGTGAGCATTCCTCAGATTGGGGCGATGTATGGTGGTGACCGTGCGAGAAAAAAGAATTTGGTGGAATATGGTTTCCGTCTGCCTGCGGCGTTTGATAATCGTCCACTTACATTCGAGGAATTCCATAGTCTCGTACCGCAAGCTATCTATGTGAGTGCCACCCCTGCCGACTATGAACTAAGGGAGGCAGAGGGAGTAGTTGTCGAACAGTTGATTCGACCGACTGGTTTGTTGGACCCAGAGATAGAGGTTCGCCCAAGTGAGAATCAGATAGACGACTTGCTGGATGAGATTTTGACTCGCACCCATCGAGACGAGCGAGTGCTTATCACCACTCTTACAAAGCGTATGGCTGAGGAGCTGACGGAGTTCTTGCTCAATCACAATGTGAAGGCGGCGTACATACATAGCGATGTTGCGACGCTCGATCGCGTGAAGATCATGAACGACCTTCGTGCCGGTCTTTATGACGTTTTGGTGGGTGTCAACCTTTTACGTGAAGGACTCGACTTGCCAGAGGTTTCGCTCGTAGCCATCCTCGATGCTGACAAGGAGGGTTTCCTAAGAAGTCATCGTTCTCTGACGCAGACAGCAGGACGTGCAGCCCGCAATGTCAACGGAAAGGTAATCATGTATGCAGATTCCATTACGGAGAGTATGCAGCGTACGATTGACGAGACCGCTCGCCGCCGTACTATCCAGTTGCAGTACAATGCCGACCATGGTATCACTCCTCAACAAATCGTGAAGGCTATCACCACCGACCTCCCTACATCTGGCAAACAAGATTCAGGTGTCACAAGTCTTGGAAAGGAGACAGCCAAGCGAGTTTATATCGAGCCAGAGGGAGCCGCCTTTGCCGCCGACCCTATCGTTCGTTCCATGTCGAAGGAGGAGTTGCAGAAGAGCATCGAAAATACGACTGCCTTGATGAAGCAAGCCGCAAAGGATCTCGACTTTATGCAAGCAGCTCAGTATCGTGACGAAATACTGCGACTCCAGAAAGAATTGGAAGAAAAAGCGTAAAAGGACTATACCTTAATTATATATTAGGGTATAAATATGGGTATGCTTTCTCTAAATAGAGCCCACGTCCTTTGCTTCAATTAATTGTAAATTATCAATAAGAAAACATATATGTGGTTAGTATTAGCATTTCTCTCAGCTACATTGCTGGGATTTTATGATGCCTTTAAGAAAAAGGCGCTTTCAGGTAACGCTGTGATTCCCGTGCTCTTCTTGAACACGTTGTTCTCGTCACTCATCTTCCTGCCTTTCATCGTGTTCAGTTATACGGGCAATCAGTTGGATGGCACGATGTTCCATGTGGCAGAAGGTGGATGGGAAGTTCACAAGTACATTGTCCTCAAAAGTTTTATCGTATTGAGTAGTTGGGTATTCGGCTACTTCGGCATGAAACATCTACCTCTTACCATCGTCGGTCCTATCAATGCCACCCGACCTGTGATGACGCTTGTCGGTGCACTTTTGGTATATGGAGAGGTGCTCAACCTCTATCAGTGGATAGGTGTCATTCTTGCCATCATCTCGTTTGCCATGCTCTCGAAGAGCGGCAAGAAGGAAGGCATTGACTTCAAGCACGACAAATGGATTTACTTCATAGTCCTCGCTGCGGTGCTCGGAGCCATCAGCGGTCTTTATGACAAGTATTTGATGGCACCGCCAGAGAATGGTGGTGTGGGACTTGACAGAATGATCGTGCAGAGTTGGTACAACATATACCAGTGCTTCCTCATGGGAGCGATGATGCTTATCATCTGGTGGCCTACCCACAAGAAGACCACCCTATTCCGCTGGCATTGGTCCATCGTCTTCATTAGCATCTTCCTCAGTGCAGCCGACTTCGTATATTTCTATGCGTTGAGTTTGCCAGGTGCGATGATCAGTATCGTAAGCATGGTGCGCCGAGGCAGTGTCATCGTCAGCTTCCTCTTCGGAGCCGCCATCTTCCACGAGAAGAACCTCAAGGCTAAGTTTGTCGATCTTCTCTTGGTATTGCTTGGAATGCTCTTCCTCTATTTTGGCACGAAGTAAGGAGGTGACAGGAAAATTGGACGAGATGCTTGTCGAACATAAGTAGAATGAAATAAAATGATGCACTTTTGACGCTCAATGGGGCGCAAAAGTGCATTTTTTGCATTTCTAGTCAACTTTTTGCTCTAAAATTTGGCAGTCTGACAATAAAGTGTTACTTTTGCAGCCAAAACGTTTACCAATTAAAGATTTTAATCATGAACAGAACGATTATTACAGTAGTGGGCAAGGATACCGTCGGTATTATTGCCAAGGTTTGTACCTATTTGGCTGAGAACGACATCAATATCCTTGACATCTCACAGACTATCGTACAGGAGTACTTCAACATGATGATGATTGTCGATATGGGAAAGATGAAGAAATCTTTCGAAAATGTAGCCGACGAATTAGCTGAAGTTGGTAAGGGCATGGGCGTTCAGATCAAGACCCAGCGTGAGGAAATCTTCGATATGATGCACCGCATCTAAAGTAAGAGAATAATAATTGATGGCGAATGCCTAATTATTAATACTTAATTATAAATATTTAATTCTCAAGTAAGGATGATTAATATTTCAGAGGTAATTGAAACCAACAAGATGATTGAGCAGGAAAACCTCGATGTGCGTACCATCACGATGGGTATCAACCTATTGGATTGTGCGGCCGCAGATGTTGATGTGCTCTGTCAGAATATATACAATAAGATTACTCGTCTTGCCAAGAACTTGGTGAAAACTGGCGAGGACATTTCCAAAGAGTTTGGCGTGCCTATCGTCAACAAACGCATCTCCATCACCCCAATCTCACTCGTGGGTGGTTCTTGCTGCAAGACTACAGACGATTACGTGAAGATTGCCAAGACCCTTGACAAATGCGCCAAAGAATTGGGCGTCAACTTCCTTGGGGGCTATTCTGCCATCGTGAGCAAGGGTATGAGCAAGAGCGATGAACTCCTCATCCGTTCTATCCCACAGGCTTTGTCACAGACAGATTTCATTTGCAGCTCTGTCAATGTAGGCTCTACCAAGACGGGTATCAATATGGATGCTGTCCGCTTGATGGGTCAGATTATTAAGGACACAGCCGAGGCAACCAAGGAGCAAGGTTCTTTGGGTTGTGCCAAGTTGGTGGTTCTCTGTAATGCTCCTGATGACAACCCATTCATGGCAGGTGCCTTCCACGGAGTTAGTGAGGCTGATGCTGTCGTCAGTGTCGGTGTCAGCGGTCCAGGAGTTGTGAAATATGCATTGGAGAGCGTGAGAGGTGAGAGTTTTGAGGTACTTTGTGAGACCATCAAGCGTACTGCCTTCAAGATTACTCGTGTGGGACAGTTGGTTGCCAAGGAAGCATCGGCTCGTTTGGGTGTTCCTTTCGGCATCATCGATTTGTCACTTGCCCCTACTCCTGCTATCGGCGATAGTGTGGCTGACATTCTGAAGGAGATCGGCTTGGAACATGCTGGCGCTCCTGGTACAACAGCTGCCTTGGCTCTCTTGAATGACCAAGTGAAGAAAGGTGGAATTATGGCTTCCTCATATGTGGGTGGCTTGAGTGGCGCCTTCATCCCTGTAAGCGAGGATCAAGGTATGATTGATGCAGTAGAGGCAGGTGCCTTGACTATCGAAAAGTTGGAGGCGATGACCTGCGTTTGCTCTGTTGGTCTCGATATGATAGCTATTCCTGGCGACACGCCAGCAACTACCATTTCTGGTATCATCGCTGACGAGGCTGCCATCGGTATGGTCAACCAGAAGACAACCGCTGTGCGTGTCATCCCAGTTGTTGGCATGAAGGTGGGCGACAACGTGGACTTCGGAGGCTTGTTGGGGCATGCTCCTATCATGCCGGTGAACTCATTCAGTTGTGACGCCTTCGTCAATCGTGTGGGTAGAATACCTGCACCTATTCACAGTTTCAAGAATTAAAAGAAAAAACAAAGTAAACAAATTCAACTTCGAAGGAGTACTTTTGTGAAAAAGGAAACTTCTCTTTAAAAGTTAATCCTCCCATCCTGCAAGCGAGCAGATCAATGGGAGGATTTTTAGTGTACTTACTTATAATAAGCAAGCAATCATTATTTGATGTTCCACCTCAATCCGAATTGTAGATTGAAGTTGAGCTTTTTATCCTTGAATGTATTCTCTATCTGGCTGCCGTTGTCAAAATAGTACTTCGCACCTGGTTCAACATAGATTCCCAATTGTGGAATGATGTCAAACTGTGCGCCAAGGGATGCATTAGCAGACCATTGCGTACGGTCGTGCTTCGAAGCCATGACCTCTCCGTCGGACTCTGTATGATTCTTCACATTGAAGTCAGCCTCGCCACCAGCTGTCACATAGGTTTTGAAACGCTTGGTTTGCCAGAAATCATAGCTGATATTGACTGGTACGCCCACGTAATGCAAGGTTTGCGTCGTTACTTGTGTCGTGTTGTAAGATGAATTGATGAAGTCAGAACTTACGTTCGTATAAACAACACCTGTATTGATGCGGAGACATTCTGTGACACCCCATCCAACCTGCACTCCGACAGAGATTGGAAAATGATGCTTCACCTTTTCGTAATAGTCTGCACTCGGAGTTCCTGACAGAGCTCTAATTGCCATCACGCTATAAAAGGCATCGGTAAAGTTGCCGGGAGAGACCGGTCCGCTTGCGTCATGGGAAGGAACGAAAGCTGCGTCGAATCCATTGGAATTCTTACTTCCCACCACTCCATTTTCTCCATACAGTTGAACGCTCCAAGATGAAGACTGATGACGTCGCGCATTACTTTCTTGAATAGCGTAAGAAGATGGGGATGCAGCCATCGCCAGCATTTCAGGATTGCCCTCCAAACTTTTCTTAGAACGTGACTGTACCTTGTCGCGATTCTGATCTTGACGATTATCGTTCTGCTTGTCATTGTCAAGATTCTGAGTAACCAACTTTGAACCCTCACCATCAAGTAAACTCGTTTGTATTCCCAATTGTTTTTTTACTCTTTGGGAGTACTTTGTAAAGGTATCGTCTCCGAGACGAGAAGGAGAATCCGTGTCAGTATTGTCACTTGAATATTCTTGCGAAACCTGGTTGTGCTCTGATGATTGATTCTCATGCAAAGCACCTTTTGATGTGCTAGAATCCTCTTGTAGTACAGTAGCCTGAGCTAGAGGCTCGTTTGACTTGGTTTGATTCAGATAGATGTAAGTTCCACCCACAGCCAATGCCGCCAATGCCGCAGCTATTGAGAAACGGCGAAAGACAACCTCTTTTGCATTTGATTGATGGTTGGAATATCCATCAGGAGAATCTACGGATTTTCCGATAGAGACAATATGTGATTTCTGCTGAGCCAACGATTGTTGGATAGCAGCCCACAGGTCGTCAGTGACAGGCTCTTGGTAGTCTGTCAGACGATCTCTAAGTTTATTTGTCCAATCGTTGCTCATATTTCATTATTATTTAGATAATCATTAATTTTCTTTGCGAGGAGTTTCTTGGCCCTCAAATATTGGGAAGCTGACGTTGACTCTTTGATTCCCAATTCTTTTGCTATCTCTTTGTGACTCTTCTGTTCAAACACGTACATGTTGAGAACAACCCTATAGCCATCCGGCAATTCGCCTATCATCTGGTTGAGAACCTGTGGTGGGACTTTCTCTACTGCCGGTTCGTCTTGACTTTCCAAGTCTGGCATTTCATCTACGAATGAAAACTTGCCTTTTTGCTTGATGAAACTGATAGCCTCATTGGCAACAATACGAAGAATCCAAGCCTTCAGCGAGCCTTCGCCCCGATAAGTAAACCGATTGATGGAAGTTAGAATCTTCACAAAACTATCGTGGATAACATCTTGTGCATCGTCATGGTCTGGGACATACCTCAGCGCAACCGCCATGGCATACCCAACGTAGCGACTGTATAGCTCTTGCATCGCTGTACTGTCACCCTCCTTGATGTTATTTAATAGTTCCTTTTCTGGTTCCATCACCCTATAAACTGCAAGATGTTAGGAATCTTGCATCTTGATAGTAACTTTTTTTCAAAAGTATTGACTTTCGATATCTTAGCTATTAGATAATGTCAAATTCCAGTCCTTCCTTGGAGAGATAACTCTCAGGAAAAACTTCCTTAGCTTCATCCAACAGAACTTTCTCATTGTTATATCTTGCACTGTAGTGTCCTAGCAGCAACGTGCCTACCCCAGCCTCCTTTGCCACCATCGCTGCTTGGCGAGCGGTGGAATGATGGTAAAGTTTTGCTCGATCTTCGTTTTCAGAAGTATAAGTACTCTCATGATAAAGCACAGTAACCCCTTTCACCTTTTTATATAAGTCAGGGATAAAGCGTGTGTCACTACAATAGGCATAGCTGCGAGGAGCATCGGCTGGTTCTACCAGTCGACTGTTGCTGATGACCATGCCATCCTCCAAAGTCCAGTCAGCTCCATTTTTGATATTGTTGATTTGGCTGATAGGTATTTGATAAAAGTCTATCATATCGCGGCGGATATGTGGCAAGGTCGGTTTCTCACGGAAGAGATAACCACAACAAGGTACACGATGTTGCAAAGGAATCGTCTCTACAGTGAGCGACTTATCCTCATAGACGATATTCGACTGCGTTGTATCGACAGGAACAAACTCTATCGCATACTCCATCCCCTGCATAAAGAAGTCAACCTGTTGCTTAAACAGGCTTTCGTATTCCTTTGGTGCAAAGACTTTTAACTTAGCGGTCCTACCTAGCATTCCAAAGGTGGAAAGCAAGCCGAGCAGACCGAAGCAATGATCTCCATGGAGGTGAGAGATAAAGATGGCATTGATTTTGCCGAAATGCACATGAGAGCGGCGGAACTGCATCTGTGCACCTTCGCCGCAATCTACCATGAAAGCCTTACCTCGCAATTCTACGATTTGCGAGGAGGCATTATGTTTAAGGGTGGGCAGCGCACTGCCACACCCTAGGATATGTACTTTGAATGGTTCCATACTGACGATTGTCTCCCAATCTAATTTTCTTTATTCACTTTTGCTTTCAGCCTCTTCGCTATATCTCTTGAAGACGAAGATACCTTGGTTGTTTTCTAGCATCAAACTATCAGAGCCGAGGTTGTCTATCTGGAAAGTATCCTTATTGAGCAAAAGTTTGCCATTGAGAATTTTCCAAGATGTCCAAGGATTCTGCTCAGCCTTGACGTTGTTCTTAACTTCTCCACCCTCGATGATTTCGAAGTTTTTGTCGAGACTTGTCCATTTTCCAAGGAGAGAAGTCAAGTTAATGATTTGCTGAGCCACCATCTCGCCGTCACCCCCTTCTGAAGCGATGAGTGCGATACGGTCGCCAGAAAGCAAGCCACCTTTTACGATATTGGGTTCTGTGTCATCAATAAAAGCATTGATGGTATCACCTGTGTCGGTAATCAACTGAAGTTCGTGCATCGTAGTACCTTCACCGCACACGCCATAAATGGTTGTGTCCGCCATGTCTTCTTCTACTTCGAGTGAGTCATTGGCAGAAATGACAGGAGTTGTCTTCTTATCTTTACAACTATTGGTTGCGAATAGCACCAATGCTGCTACTGCTATATAAAAGATTTTCTTCATAATACTATATGTTTTTTGTCGTTTAACAATAGATGCTATTTCTTTTCATTCGCCGCATCCTTTCGCTCCATAGCCTTGGCTTCATCCCAAAGTTTATCCATTTCTTCTAAAGTCATGTCCTTCAGGTTTTTGCCTTGCTTCAATGAATGGTCTTCAACATAATTGAAACGGCGGATGAACTTTTGGTTGGTATGTTCCAAGGCATTATCAGGATTGAGTTTGTAGAGACGGGCAGCATTGATGACGGAGAAGAGGAAGTCACCGAGTTCCTTGGTGGAGTTTTCTTTGTCTTCCTTTGCCAATTCAGCCTTTAATTCTGCTATCTCCTCATATACCTTGTCCCACACATCTTCTTTCTTCTGCCAGTCAAAGCCCACATTGCGAGCCTTGTCTTGTATGCGATAAGCCTTGATAAGGGAAGGCAGAGAGTTAGGCACGCCACTTAGCACACGCTCATTACCATCCTTCTCCTGTTGCTTGATTTGCTCCCATGTCTTCTCAACCGCAGCGGCATTCTTTGGCTTATTTTCTCCCAAGGCCTTGGTTTTCTCTGCAGAAGCTTCTGCGGAATTACCCTTGTCTGCCTTTTCCTCAATGGAGCGATACACTACTTGTCCGGCTTCGTTGATATACATGTCTGGATTGGAAACCGTCCAGTCGCCCTCCTCATTCCAGTTGATGAATGGATGACGGAACATGAGTTTATCGGCTTCTTGGTTACAAACATCACAGATGTCAAACTCGCCGTCCTCCCGACCAATGATGCTATAGAACATCACATGTTCGAGAACATCGCCAAGTTCTTTCTTGATATCCTTATAGTCGCGCTTCATGAGCGCATCACACAGTTCGAAAGTCTCCTCTATCGTGTTCGGACGAAGACTTTCGAAAGTTTGTTTCTTATCCCATGGGCATTGGATGCGAAGTCTGTCTTGCACATCCAATAAGCGGCTGAACGCCGCCAGTTTTTCTTCTTTTGTATGCATTGGAGTAATAAATAATATATTTACAATCTCACTAGATATGCCGTTAGTCGCTATAGACTATCTATCCATCTTTGACCAGCTTTCGTATGAAACCAAATGGCCATACTTCCACTAACGACAACTCCTATTGCAAAAACGAAAGTCAATAATTCCATAATTGTTAAGATTTAATTCGATATTTCAGTATAATGTTGGCACAATAGGCAAACCCGTAAGCTGCCAAGGAACCCATGATGACACAAACATAGTTGTTGAGTCCCATTTCTTGCCCCGTTATCAACGGAGACAAGCCTCCTATGCCGACACCGCTTACAAACAATTTTGACACGCCATAAAGGTAATCCGACAACTTTCCTCTACGATCACGTTCTTGTTCAAATTTACTAACCATAAGTTTGCAAATTAATAAAAATTATCACATTTCGAAATGATTTTTGAGAGAATTCAAATACATTCTAATGTTTTTTGCTGCAAAGATAATGTTTTTTGCTCAAAAAGTAGTATCTTTGCACCGTTTTTTAAGGAAACTTGCACATTTTGTAGTGTTGCATCTTTTCGCAAACAAAAGAAATAAGAAAAATTAAATATACAAACAAATGGAATTAGCAAGTAAATACGATCCACAGGCAGTGGAGAGTAAATGGTATCAGTACTGGCTAGACAACAAACTTTTCAGTTCTAAGCCAGATGGTCGTGAACCTTATACGGTGGTTATTCCTCCACCTAATGTGACTGGTGTGCTCCACATGGGTCACATGCTCAACAATACAATCCAAGACATCCTCGTTCGTCGCGCTCGTATGGAGGGCAAGAACGCTTGTTGGGTTCCTGGCACTGACCACGCCAGCATCGCAACTGAGGCTAAGGTGGTAAATCGCCTCGCTCAGCAGGGCATCAAGAAGACTGACCTCACTCGTGAGGAATTCTTGAAGCATGCTTGGGACTGGACCCACGAGCATGGTGGCATCATCCTCAAGCAGTTGCGCCGCCTCGGTGCTAGCTGCGACTGGGACCGCACTTCTTTCACCATGGACGAGACTCGTTCCCGTGCCGTCATCCACGTATTCTGCGACCTATATAACAAGGGATTGATTTATCGTGGCGTACGTATGGTCAACTGGGATCCTAAGGCACAGACTGCACTTTCTGATGAGGAGGTTATCTACAAGGATGAGCACTCCAAACTTTACTACTTGAAGTATTACGTAGTAGAGAAGGATTGTCAGCAGGTAGAGGAAGGCAACGTGATGCACAAGGACGACAAGGGCTATTACGCTGTTGTAGCTACTACCCGTCCTGAGACCATCATGGGTGACTCTGCTATGTGTATCAACCCAGAAGATAAGAAGAATACATGGTTGAAGGGCAAGCACGTCATCGTACCTCTCGTTAACCGTGAGATTCCTGTCATCGAGGACTCCTACGTTGACATTGAGTTTGGTACAGGTTGTTTGAAAGTAACTCCTGCACACGACATCAACGACCACGCTCTCGGTTTGAAGCATGGTTTGCAGACCATCGACATCTTCAATGACAATGGAACTATCAGCGAGGCTGCTGGCATGTACGTAGGTCAGGATCGTATGGATGTGCGCAAGCAGATTGCTATCGACCTTCAGAATGCCGGTCTCATGGAGAAGATCGAAGACTATAATAATAAGGTGGGATTCTCTGAGCGCACCAATGTGCCTATCGAGCCAAAACTCTCTACACAATGGTTCCTCAAGATGCAGCACTTTGCTGACATCGCCCTTCCTCCAGTAATGGATGATGACATCGAATTCTACCCTAAGAAGTATAAGAACACCTATCGCCATTGGTTGGAGAACATCAAGGACTGGTGTATCAGCCGTCAGCTTTGGTGGGGTCATCGCATCCCAGCCTACTACTTCGACAACAATGGCAAGCAGGACTACGTGGTAGCAGAAACAGCCGAGGAGGCTTTGAAACTTGCTCAGGCAAAGAACGCCAACATCAAGGCTGAGGACTTGGAGCAGGAAAGCGACTGCCTCGACACATGGTTCTCTTCTTGGTTGTGGCCTATCTCTTTGTTCGATGGCATTGAGCATCCAGACAATGAGGAGATCAACTATTACTACCCTACTTCCGACTTGGTAACAGGTCCGGACATCATCTTCTTCTGGGTAGCACGTATGATCATGGCTGGCTACGAGTATCGTGGCAAGATGCCATTCAAGCACGTATATTTCACAGGTATCGTTCGCGATAAGCTGGGCCGCAAAATGAGCAAGAGTCTCGGTAACTCACCAGACCCATTGGATCTGATTGACAAGTTTGGTGCCGACGGCGTTCGTATGGGTATGATGCTCAGTGCTCCAGCCGGCAACGACATCCTCTTCGACGAGAGCCTTTGCGAGCAGGGACGTAACTTCAACAATAAGATTTGGAATGCCTTCCGCCTCGTCAAGGGTTGGGAGACTGCCGACATCGCTCAGCCTAAGAGCGCAGAGATCGCTGTGAAGTGGTTCGACGCCAAGTTGAAGGAAGTCAACGAGGAGATGGAGAAACAGTTCAAGGAGTATCGTATCTCTGAGGCTTTGATGACCGTCTATAAGTTGTTCTGGGATGAGTTCTCATCTTGGTATTTGGAGATGGTGAAGCCAGCTTATGGTCAGCCAATCGACAAGCAGAGCTACGAGGCGACCTTGAAGTTCTTCGATGCCCTCTTGAAGATGTTGCATCCATTCATGCCATTCATCACCGAGGAGTTATGGCAGCACATCTACGACCGCAAGGATGGCGAGAGCATCATGCGCGAGAAGTTGGAGATTCCTGCTCCTACAGCTGAGGAGAAGAAACTCGCAGCCGACATCGAGAATGTAAAGCAGATCATTGCAGGCGTTCGTACCGTTCGCAACCAGAAGAACATCGCACAGAAGGAGCAGTTGACTCTCCAGGTAGTTGGCAAGAACGACTTCGAGGCATACAACGACGTTACCTTGAAGATGGCCAACCTCGACAAGATTGAGGTCATCGCAGAGAAGAGTGCAGACGCCTCTAGCTTCATGGTAGGTACCGACGAGTTTGCCGTTCCATTGGGCGACCTCATCGACGTAGCTGCCGAAATCGAGAAGGCTGAGGCTCAGCTCAAGCATCTCGAAGGTTTCTTGATGGGCGTCCGCAAGAAGCTCAGCAATGAGAACTTCGTGGCTCACGCTCCAGAGAAGGTGGTAGCCCTTGAGCGCAAGAAGGAAAGTGACTCCGTAGAGAAGATTGCCGCTTTGAAGGCAACTATCGAGGAACTTCGCAAGAAATAATTTTAACGATATAGAGTGTTGATGGTTGGCTTAGGATGAAGGACGCCCGCTTGTGGCTGACTTTATTTCTAAGCCAATGTCAGCACTTTATTCATTTGTAACCAACACTCATTTCTTTATATATATCATAAGATGAGAAAGTTTTTCGGCTCTTTTTTAATGATGTGCTCGCTCTTGCTCGGTTTGGTGAGTTGTAGCGACGAAGCTTTCGATGTCGATAGCGTGAACAAGCAAACCATCCTGGTGTTCATGCCATGGACGGGAAGTTCTAGTGGCACAGGTCTCACCTATTATCTGAGGAACAACCTCGACAGCATCAGCCAAGGCATCATCGACAACAAAGGCTTGAGCAACTCTCGCCTCATGGTCTTCTTCAGTGAAAGCGCAGGAAGCAGCAAACTCTATGAGTTCCAGTATGATGCGACCCAAAGAACGGTCAATCGTATCGAAGTGAAGGCTTATCAAGGAAACTTGTACAACACAGCTGATGGTTTCGCCGACATCTTGAATGAGGTGAGACAACGGGCTGAAGCTCTCAACTATTCGCTCATCATCGGAGCACATGGTTGTGGTTGGTCCTATGCCGACGACTGGACCAATTATCCAAGCCGTGCCAAGGGTTCTCTTGATTTTGGTTCGGAGTCATCTTCTACCCAAGAAAACGAGAAGCCAGTGATGGACGTTCCGACAACCTTCTCTTTTGGCGATGATCCCAACCTTCCTCTCACCCGATTTTTCGGAAGCGTGAAACTTGATGGATATAAGATGGATGTCACGACATTGGCAGAGGGAATCCGACAGAGCGGCATGAAAATGCAATACATTCTTTTCGATGCTTGCTATATGGGCAATGCGGAAGTGGCTTACGAGTTGAAGGACGTGACCAACTACCTGATAGCTTCAAGTAGTGAGATCATGGGACGAGGCATTCCGTACCGTTCGATTTGGCGTTCACTCAACTCATCGACTCCAAGCTATTCTGGCATCGTCAGTGGTGTCGTCAACTATTACAAGAGTAGCGACACGCCTTATTGCAATCTCGCTGCCATCGACTGCAGACAGATGGACGCACTCGCTGAAGTGATGAAGAAAATCAACAAGACATGCAGCCTCGACGCCAACGTGCCTCTCGACTCCATCCAACCACTCGATGGTTTCAAGCCATCGCTGAGTTACGACTTGAAAGTCTATGTGGATAGTCTCCACCCGAATGCCATCTTGAAAGATGAATTTACCCATCAACTGAGTAAGACTGTGAAGGTTACGGCACATACCGACAAGGCTATCACCTCTCTGTTCGTCAGCAGTGGCGAACTATTTAATGTGAAAAGCTACTGCGGTTTGTCGATCTCCGACCCTAGTCAGCACCCCGTTGCCATCAAGGGCAGAGAGAATACCGCTTGGTGGAAAGCCACACATGAAAGTGAATAGTGAGAAATCCATCAATAGCCAGACTTACAAGACTATTGGAGGTTTCAGATAAATCAGATATAAAAAGTAAAACGATGAACTATTTTATTATAGAGAATAATCAACAAGTGGGTCCGTTGACCCTCGAACAACTTGTAGCCAGAAACATCACTTCTGACACACTCGTTTGGAAAGAAGGAATGGAAGACTGGCAACCAGCCTGGAAGGTGGATGAACTCCACACGGTTCTAGACCAAATCCGAGCAAATGCCGAGCAGGCTGCTCAATCCCAGCAGAACTGCCAAGTTACTCCACCAGAGTATCAAGCTCAAGGTAACTATGGTTATCAAACTCAAGGTGGTAATCCAAACACTCCGCATCCAGAGCGTGATATGCTGACCCCAACTAAGCCAAAATCTTATTTGGTTTGGAAAATCTTGGGTGGATTGTTTATCTTCTTGCTCATCGTCATGATGCTCAGCAACCCAAAGAAGGACCAGCACATCAACTCCATCCGCACAGAAGTAAGCAAGGCCATCGACAAGGGTACGGGTAATGGCAACGACATCTTCTCACAAGGATTCAAGATGATAGCTCGCATGATGGCAGGCAATGTCATCGACTCGGCTCTCGACCAACTCTTTGAGTACCATAACTATCTTCTCTTCTCCAAGGGAACAGTAACTTTGAATGACAAAGAACATACCGTAAGCTATGGTATCTTCGGCAAGGTCATCACCATGAATGCCGACGATTTGCTGAAGGCAATGGAGAAAGACGATGATGTCAAGATAGAAGAGTCTTCCAATACTGTTACATCATCAGACAATGACACAGACAGCGAGTCGGCTGATGAGATGAACGACAATACTGGTGAATCCAGTGATGCCAAGTCACAAATCAATAAGATGATAGACAAGGCCGGCGAGAAGGTTCAGCAGAAGGTGGAAGACAAAATCAATAAGAAGATGGAGGAAGTTGCAAGTGACTCGACCACTATCGAGAAGTTGATTGACAAAATCTTTGATTTATTCTAGATTCCATCGTGCATGCACTGAAATTCAATAATTGAGCAAGCATGCTGATATACGCAAAATCCTAGCAGCTAGACTTCAAGCTGCTAGGATTTTTTTATTCCAACTTACTATCTTTCAAAAGTTTCGGACAGATGTCAGTAAACTGGCATTTGCTGCATTCTGGTTTGGCACTCTTGCAGACATATCTGCCATGTAAGAGAATCCAATGGTGAGCGTTCGGGATATCCTCCTCCGGGATGTGCTTCATCAGATACTCCTCTACTTTGCGAGGTGTGTCAGCTGTCTTTGGTACCAAGCCCATACGATGGCTCACCCGATAGACGTGTGTGTCAACCGCCATGGTAGCCTTTCCAAACCACACGGCACGAATCACATTGGCCGTTTTTCTCCCGACGCCCGGCAAAGTGGTCAGTTGTGCCATCTCTTCCGGCACTTCACCCCCAAAATCAGTCACCATCTTGCGAGACATCTCCGAAAGATGCTTCGCTTTGGCGTTGGGATAGCTGACGCTCTTGATGAGTTCGTATATATCCTCCACTTCCGCCTGCGCCATGCTCTTGGCATCAGGATAACGAGCAAACAAGGCAGGAGTCACCGTATTGATGCGCTTGTCTGTGCATTGAGCCGAGAGTAAGGTGGCAACCAATAGTTGAAAGGCACTGCCAAACTGTAGCTCCGTAGATACGTGAGGCATGCTCTCTCGGAAATAATCCAAAACATATTGATAACGTTCTTTTCTTGTCATACTACATGATTTATTTTACTAAAAATATCCTATTTAAATAACGCTACACCTTATTATATATTATAAGGCGGGAGATTTTTCATTCATGCCTTCACAAGAAATAACGAAAAAAGTAGGTATGGGATGATTACCTAACTAGGGACCAATTAAAAAGTCCCGAGGAAAAAATAAAAAAGTCGGGACTCTTTTCGAAAAAAGTCCCGACTTTTTTATTTAAGCTCTTTTTGGGGAAATTACTTCTTAGCTTGAGTCGCAGCAGCTACCTTGCCCTTGTAAGCCTTGTTCAAACCTGCGATAACCTCCTTGGTAATATCGTAAGCCTTATCAGCATAAAGCAAGTTGTCACCACTCTTAGAGAAGATGATGCTATACTTCTTGTCCTTGTTGTAGGCAGCCAAGTAGTGAGCGATACTGTCGTGGAGAGCATTGTTGTATTTCTCCTGCTCAGCAGCGAACTCATTGCTCAAGCGCTGCTGCAAGCTCTGAAGATTAGCCTGGTCTCTCTGGATGGCAGCCTGCTGACTTTCAGCCTGCTCACGGCTAGTGAAGGCATTCTGCTGAATCTTCTGCTGGAAGTTGGCAGCGGCAGCCTGCAAAGCCTGACCCTTCTGTGCGATGGTAGCCTGGATGTTCTGACCCTTCTTCTCAAGGAGAGCAGAATATTCCTTAGCAAAAGTATATTGTGTCATGATAGAGTCAACCTCTACATACGCAATCTTCAACTCTGCTGGAGCCTTGCTCTCTGACTTAGCCTCTACCTGAGGCTGTGACTTGTTGCATGACACCAAAGCCAATGCAGCAACAGCTGCGAATGCAACTGAACTCAAAATATTCTTTTTCATTGTCCTTATTTATAATTTATTATTTACCATTGAAAAATTTGAAACACTAGTAAGCCTTTCCTGCCTCACGAGCCTCACGATCTTGGTCGATGACGCAATGGATGCCCTGCTTGCGCAGACCAGGGTTGTCGTGGATATGCTGCGAGGAGAACTTGCCGTTCTTCTTGAAAATCAGCTTTACGGAAAATAATGCCATACAAATAGCAATTATTAACACGGATATAATGAATATTTTTAGCATTTTTATTATCTTTGCAGTGCCTTAATAGCACTTTTGGTTGCAAAGGTAACACTTTTCGGGGATATTCCCAAATAAAAAGTTAGAAATAGTGTATAATAAGTAATAAAATAACATAATAAGATGGAGAAAATCGAATTGAAACCTGCTTGCGTGTTCGAGCAGTTTGCTAAAATCAACCAGATTCCTCGCCCTTCCAAGCACGAGGAGAAGATGATTGAGTACTTGAAGGAGTTTGGTGAAAGCCACAACTTGGAGACTGTTGTTGACAAGACGGGCAACGTCATCATCCGCAAGCCTGCCACCGCTGGCTTGGAGAACAGAGAGACCATCATCCTCCAGAGTCACATGGATATGGTATGCGACAAACTCGTGGATGTGGAGTTTGATTTCCACAAGGATGCTATCCAGACCTATATCGATGGTGAGTGGATGAAATCTAAGGGCACAACACTTGGTGCTGATGATGGTATCGGTTGTGCCATCGAACTCGCCATCCTCGACCGCAACGACATCGAGCATGGTCCTATCGAGTGTGTTTTCACACGTGACGAGGAAACTGGTTTGACTGGTGCTCATGGTATGGAGGCTGGTTTTATGGCAGGCAAGATGCTCATCAACTTGGATTCTGAGGACGAAGGTCTCATCTTCGTTTCATGTGCTGGTGGTCAGACTACCCACGCCACTTTTGATTTCAAGCGCGAGGCAGCCCCTGAGGGGTACTTCTTCCTTCAACTTGCCTTGAAGGGCTTGAACGGCGGTCACTCAGGCGATGACATCGATAAGAAACGTGCCAACGCCATCAAGATTCTCGCTCGATTCCTCTACTTGGAAATGGAGAAACTTAACGGCAACGTCCGTTTGGCTAGTTTCAACAGTGGTAAGATGCACAATGCCATACCTCGTGATGGTCATGTCGTCTTCGCTGTCAGAAATAGTGACAAGGAGCAAGTACGTGCCGACTGGAATATCTTTGCCTCAGAGGTAGAGGATGAGTTCCATGTAACTGAGAAAGAAATGCAGTTCTTTATGGAAAGTACTGATGCAATCGATGTTATCGAAGCATCTGTAGCAGAGCGCATTATCATGGCATTGCAAGCAGTAGATAATGGCCCGTTGACAACTTGTCAGGATGAGGCTATCGCTTGGATGGTTGAGACCTCCAGCAATGTGGCTAGTGTAGCAACTGCCGAAAACCAGATAGACATTGTGGCTTCACAGCGAAGTAATGTGATGAGCAACTTGGAGAACATGACCAACACCGTGAAGGCTGCCTTCAAGTTGGCTGGAGCCAAGGTAAGCGTCAGCGACAAGTATCCTGCTTGGAAGATGCGTGCCAATAGTGCCTTGACCGACCTCACCGTGAAGAGTTATGAAAAACTTTTCGGCAAGGAGCCATTGGTAAAGGGCATTCACGCGGGTTTGGAGTGCGGTCTCTTCTCAGAGAAATATCCTGAGTTGGATATGGTCAGCTTTGGTCCTACCCTCCGCAATGTCCACACCCCTCAGGAGGCTTTGCTCATCCCTACTGTCGAGATGGTATGGGATCATCTCTTGGAAATCCTTCGCAATGTTCCACAAAAGGCGTAAGGACAATAAGGATTCCAACTGATAATCAGTCCGTTTTCATGAGGCATGGTGATGCGTGAAGACACGTTTCGAAAGCGTTTTTATCATAAATTGTGAATGAATATACGAAAAGGCTCGTTGTTTTGTTAAACTTAGCAAAATAATGAGCCTTTACTCTTGACACGTATTGATATTTTGCTTATCTTTGCGGTATGAAATCATTTACAAACAATTAAACCTAAGTAGAATTATGAAAACGGATCAGACTAAGAACTATGGTGAGTATGTGGATATCACAGCTGCCATTCAAGAAACAGTAGTAACACCCCATGATTTAATGGGAGGTGAAATTTGGTATAACTAACTTATTCGAATTATCAAATGTGATTCAGAAGTTTTTTATCTAAGAAAAAATATAGGAGCACTTGGCGTCATATCATTTGGCACAAGTGCTCCTTATTTTATATCTATTCGGTTAGATGCGTTAAGCCAGCATACGTCTCATATATTTCCTCATTTCCTTTCTTGCAGCACCGAGACGATGCTCCACATGTTTATATGTAACATCCAACTTGATAGCTATCTCGCTCACCTTCATGCCGTCATAGACATTCAAGCGATAAATCTTGCGCTGCTTGTCACATAGTCTAGCAATGCCACGTTCCAAGAACTCGTTGATTTCTTTCACAGAGTAGATACTCTCCGTATCCTCGCTCTTCAACTTCGAGAAGTCGCCCTTGGTCAGGATATGCTCATGCTCTTCCAAATAATAATAGTGTCGCCAATAGTCGCGTATCAGATTTTTGGCTATCGTGAAGACGAGGCAAGGCAGGGTGACGGGTGTTATCATCTTGTCCATCTGAAGAAGTCGCACAAATATGTTCTGCACGAGATCCTCGCTCTCATCCGCATGTTGCAAATGAGATGAGACGTATGTCATCAGTTCGTCGTAATGCTGAGAATAATAGTCAGCTATCAAGTTGGATTTAGATTCTTTTTGTTCCATAGCCATCTGGATAAATAGATGTTTTTCTTTTACTAACGATTGCAAAGGTAATAAAAAAAGACTACCGCACCAACTTTTTGTGAAGAAAATATGATGCTAAATTGATAAATGAAACATTTCAAGCACTAGAGGAAACAAATAGTAATCGTTTTGAGTGCGGTTAAGTAGCGCATAGCCCTATCCCTCCATTCGCCCATATTACGCCAATGCTACATACGGGAAAGTTTGTGATACATCTGATGTATGACAGTTTGTGCCATATTTTTGGCAGTTGCAAGATGTAAAACTCAATTTGGCACGCTATTTGTATTATAGCGAGCGATGTCTTTCTGCAAGGATAGGCACACATGCCAAAGATGGCATTAAAATAAATATGTATAATAGCAAAAACAACAAAAAGATATATTATGGCACAAAAAGGTAATATTGGAGTAACGACAGAAAACATTTTCCCTGTCATCAAGAAATTCTTGTATTCTGACCACGACATCTTCCTCCGTGAGATGGTATCAAACGCCGTAGATGCCACACAGAAGTTGAAGACATTGGCAGCCCAGGGTGACTTCAAGGGCGAGGTTGGCGACACTACCGTACGTGTTTCACTCGACGAGAAGGCTGGCACTTTGACGATTAGCGACCACGGTATAGGAATGACCGAAGAAGAGATAGATAAATACATCAACCAGATCGCATTTTCTGGTGTAACCGACTTCCTTGACAAGTATAAGGAAAATGCCAATGCCATCATCGGTCACTTTGGTCTCGGCTTCTACTCTTCATTTATGGTAGCTAGCAAGGTGGAGATTGTCACCAAGAGCTATCAAGAGGGCGCCAAGGCTGTGAAATGGAGCTGCGATGGCTCTCCTGCCTTCGAAATCGAGGACGCAGAGAAGGCTGAGCGTGGTTCCGACATCATCCTCCACATTGCTGACGACTGCAAGGAGTTCCTACAGAAGAGCAAGATAGAGGATTTGCTCAACAAGTACTGCAAGTTTATGGCTGTGCCTGTAGCTTTCGGCAAGAAGACAGAATGGAAGGATGGTAAGAACGTGGAGACAGACGAGGACAATATTATTAATAATGTGGAACCTCTCTGGACCAAGACTCCTAGCACACTGAAGGACGAGGACTACAAGAGTTTCTATCGCACCCTCTATCCTATGCAGGACGAGCCATTGTTCTGGATTCACCTCAACGTTGACTTCCCATTCAACTTGACGGGTATCCTCTACTTCCCACGCATCAAGAACAACATCGATATGCAGCGCAACAAGATTCAGTTGTATTGCAACCAAGTCTTTGTCACTGACCAAGTTGAGGGTATTGTACCAGAGTTCTTGACTCTGCTTCACGGTGTCATCGACTCACCAGATATTCCATTGAACGTGAGCCGTAGTTATCTCCAGAGCGACAGCAACGTGAAGAAGATTTCAACCTATATCACCAAGAAGGTGGCAGATCGTTTGAACTCTATCTTCAAGGAGAATCGCAAGGAATATGAGGAGAAGTGGGACGACCTCAAACTCTTCATCAACTATGGTATGCTCTCACAAGAGGACTTCTATGATCGTGCCAAGGACTTCGCCCTCTTCAAGGATGTAGATGGCAAATACTTCACATTCGAGGAGTATAAGACACTGATCAAGGACAACCAGACCGACAAGGATGGCAACTTGGTATATCTCTACGCCAACAACAAGGAGGAACAGTACTCCTACATCGAGGCTGCCAAGGAGAAAGGCTACTCAGTGCTCATCATGGATGGTCAGTTGGATACCCCAATGGTTAACATGCTGGAGCAGAAGTTGGAGAAGAGCCGCTTCACACGCGTAGATTCTGACATCATCGACCGCTTGATTGTGAAGGAAGATGCCAAAAAGACAGACCTAACCAAAGAGCAAACAGACAACTTGTCACAAGTATTTCGCTCTCAGATGCCAAAACTCGACAAGACAGAGTTCATGGTAGAGGTACAGGCATTGGGCGAGAACAGTAAGCCAGTGATGATTACCCAGAACGAATGGATACGCCGTATGAAGGCTATGAGCCAGTTCCAGCAGGGAATGAACTTTTATGGACAGATGCCAGATAGCTACTCTATTGTCTTGAACTCCGACCATTCTTTGGTCAAGAAGGTGTTGGAAGAATCTGAGGCACATACATCAGAGGCATTGAAGCCTATCTTGGCAGAGATTCGTGGTCAGGAAGCTCGCTTGGCAGCACTCCACCAGGAGCAGACCAAGAAGAAACCTGAGGAAATCACCCAGGAGGAGAAGGATGACGTTCACAATACAGAGAAAGCCATCCAAGACGAAAAGGCAAAGCGTGACGAGATTGTTGCCAACTATGCAAAGGACAACAGCATCGTACATCAACTGATCGACCTTGCATTGCTTCAGAATGGTATGTTGAAGGGCGCAGCCCTCGAAGCCTTCCTGAAGAGAAGTGTGGATTTGATTAAATAAGGAATATGCTTTAGCATAAAAGAAACCATGCATATCTTGTGCATGATATGTGAGACCCGTCCCCATCTCAACTAACGTGATTACGACTAGCGTTAGTTTGAGTATGGGGACATTTTGTTTGTTTAAATAAGGTAGATAATTGCCTTCTAATATTAATAATGTTAAAAAATATCCGCTATATTTTGCCATAACGACTAAAAACACTATCTTTGCATTACTTTTTGAAACAACAGGAAGATTGGCAGAGTGACCGAATGCGCTGGACTCGAAATCCGGTATACCCTTCTTCGGGTATCGGGGGTTTGAATCCCTCATCTTCCGCTAACTAGTAACAATCCCCATCATGAAAAAAGTATTTATCGCAATATTCATGTTCCTACCTATGATGATGTCAGCACAAAACGTGTTGACACCACAACAGCAGTTGGAACAAGCTCAAAAACAGTTGGAAGAAGCCAAGAAGGCAGTAGAAGCTGCTGAGAAGGCGAAGAAAGACGCTGAAGATGCTGCCAAGAAAGCTGCGACTGCAAAACAAGCTGCCGAGAAGGCCGCTGCTGAAAAAGCTGCTGCCGAAAAGGTTGCTCTAGCGAAAGCTCAGATAGAAAAGCAAATCGAAGCAGCGAAGGCTGAGGCGGCTCGTTTGAATGCTGAGGCTGAAAAGCTGAAGAAACTGGCTGAGAACTTGGAAAAGAATGCCATCCAGAAAACCGATGAGTTGGAACCTTCCATCTCTCACGAGCCAGCCGTTCTCCCTGCCATTGGTGGTAAACCTGTCGTTGTGGGCGAACCTGAGAAGAAGACTGAAGAAAAGAAGACTACTACAAGTGGTTGGGCTGTGCCTACTACCCCAGCCCCATCTGCTAAGAAGGTAGAAACGGAAAGTCCTAAGTTGGCTAGTGGAGTCAAACTCAAGGCTGACCCTAAATACTTGGAAGGCGCTGTCACACTCAATGACGATGGCAAGGTGGAATTTACGATGGAGACGGATGCTAACGGCAAGTCTGCTGCGCAAATCTATGACATCGTTTATAATTATATGAGCGGTCTGACACAGGATAAGAACAATATCGCTAGTCGTGTGGCACTCGTCAACCCACAGGAGCACGTCATCGCCAACACCATGGACGAATGGATTGTGTTCAGCCAAAGCTTCATCTCGCTCGACCGCACAGAAATCAAATACCAATTGGTGGCAAATATCGCTGACAATTCCCTGAAATTGAAGATGACACGTCTCTACTACAATTATGAGGAAGGACGCAGTACCGGTTTCAAGGACGCAGCTGAGAACGTGATTACCGACAAGATTGCATTGACCAAGAAGAAAAACGGCTTGGCTAAGATATTCGGCAAGTTCCGCAAGGGAACCATCAACCGTAAAGACCAGATTTTCAGCGAAATCGCTGAATTGGTGAAGAAATAACTTAATCCGAAGATTTTATGACACAAGAAGAAAATCTCCACAATAACGTACAGAACAACGAAGAGAATATCAATCCACAAGAATCTCGCTCAGAGGAGGCTGGCAGCACAGAGTCATACGCTGTTAGACCTCATCATCGCCAGCGAAGACTGATAGAATACGACGGACGAGACAAGATGTTTAAGGTGCGCAACACACTTAACATCATCTTTATGATACTCGCAGTCATCGGACTTATCTTATGGACTCAAACCGACTGGCAGAATACGGGTATCAGCATCGTTTTGGTGGGTGTAGCCCTCAAGATAGTAGAGGTACTCCTCAGATTATTCAAGAAATAGATTGTATTCGAAGTGGAAAAAAGAATGAACAAAATATTCGTAACCCTATTGATTTGTGCTGCAACTTTGCCAGTTGCGGCACAAACTGATTATAACTCTATCAACGAAGATGGTGATTTTAGACCGGCTTCTGAACGCAGGATCAGCCCCGACTCTCTCGGCTCCAACCAAGAGATTCCAAAGGGAATCAAGGTATGGACGGTAGATGAGAGATTCGGCGACAGAGTGGAGGCTCAAGTCGATACCTTGCAACACATGTATATGAACACCACTTTCACAGAAGGTCTTCGTGGTGAATACAACACGCTCGGCAACATGGGCTCGCCTAGAATCGGTCGTATCTTCATCGACCGCCGCAACACACAGGGACAGTTCCTCTTTACAGAACCCTTTTCTTACTTCAATACCCCTGTGAGCGACTTCCATTTCACCAACACTTATTCGCCTATCACCAATGTCACCCTCAATTCGTGCGGCAACCGCACCAATGGCGAGGATGACTTCCGTGCGTTATATGCCGTCAATGCCAATAAGCGACTAGGTGTAGGCTTCCGTTTCGACTATAAGTATGGTCGTGGCTATTACAACTCTCAGAGCACCAGCCACTTCAAATATACGATGTGGGCATCCTACCTAGGTGACCAATATCAAGCACACCTCCTCCTCTCCACGCTCCACCAAAAGGTAACGGAGAATGGAGGTATCACCAACGATGACTATATCAAGCATCCAGACCTCTTCGAGGAGAGTTTCGCAGAGAGCGAAATTCCTACCGTGCTCGAAAAGAACTGGAACAGAAATGATAACCAGCACATCTTCTTCTCTCATCGCTATAGTCTCGGTTTCAAGCGCAAAGTACGCATGACCGAGGAAGAAATCAAGGCAAAGAAGTTTGCCATGGAGTCTGCCAAAGACAACGCCGAGAGCAATGCCAAGGAAGAAGCCATGAAGCAAGCCAAGAAAGAAGGAAAGAAATTTGATGAGAAAGCCTTCGACAAGGCGAATCAAAACAAATACATGGGTCGTCCTGACGATGCCAAGATTGCAGGAAACGAACCTGCCCTTGAAGCCAACAAGGATGTGATGAAGGCTGACACCACTCGTCTCGCAGTGAACGGAAAGGCAGCAGCCGACAGTCTTTTGGCACAACAGAAGAAAGCAGCCCAAGACTCCCTCTTCTTCAAGGATGAGTACGTGCCAGTCACCAGTTTCATCCACACTTTGAAATTTGATACGTTCAAGCGTATCTACCAGGCATATCAGACTCCAGCCGATTACTATCTCAACGAGTATTTCGACGCAGGCAGACTGACAGGCGACTCCATCTACGACAAAACTCGCCACTGGGAATTGAAAAACACCTTTGCCATCGCTACCCTCGAAGGATTCAGCAAGTGGGCAAAGGCTGGACTCAAGGCTTTCGTCAGCTATGACATGCGCCACTTCGACCTGCCAAATATGGAGGGAGTGAGCGAAACTTATAATGAACATACCCTCAGCGTGGGCGGACAGTTGAGCAAGGAACAAGGTAAGTTGCTTCATTATAATGCCGTAGCTGAGATTGGCGTAGCTGGTGAGGATGCAGGAACGCTCGCTGTCGATGGAACCGTCAAGTTGAACATCCCTCTCTTCGGAGACACATTGGGTATCAAGGGTGACGCCTTCTTCCATCGTGAGAATCCATCATTCTACTATCGAAAATATCATTCTCGTCACCTTTGGTGGGAGAACAATCTCGACAAAGTCATCCACACCAGAATCATGGGTACATTGAATTTCGGCAAGACACATACCACACTGCGTGTTGCAATGGACGAAATCAAGAATTATACCTATCTCTCACAGAGTTACAATGTGACAGAGGCTGGTTTGAGAACAGGTGTCAGTGTCACTCCTATGCAGAGTAGCAGTCCTGTCAACATCTTGACAGCTCAGCTCATGCAGAACTTCCGTTTGGGCATCCTCAACTGGGAGAATGTAATTACCTACCAGCACTCTAGCAAGCAGGAGGTGATACCAGTACCAGACCTTGATGTCTATACGAACCTCTACATCAAGTTCCGTGTAGCTAAGGTGCTCAATATCGACTTCGGTGCCGACGCTCGCTATTTCACTAGCTATGAGGCTCCCGACTATTCTCCATATATGGGACAATATGTCGTACAGGGCAATGGTGCTAACAATGTGAAGGTGGGCAACTACCCTATCATCAATGCCTACGCCAATGTGTTCATCAAGCATACGCGATTCTTCGTGATGATGAGCCACATCAATGCAGGTCAGGGTGACAAGAACTACTTCCTCACTCCTCACTATCCTATTAATGGAAGAATCTTCAGATTTGGAGTGAGTTGGAACTTCTTCAACTAATGTGAAAAACGACTAAAATCTAGAGTATAAGTAAATGGAAGAAACTATCAAGACTAACTCGCTGAAAGCATGGGTATTGGCGGCCCGCCCAGTCACATTGACAGCGGCAGCAGTGCCAGTTTTGCTGGGCATTGTCTTCGCATGGCGAAGAGTCATAACGCTTGGCAAAACAACAATCTATATGGCAGAAAGCGATATGGTATATACAGGTATGCCACATATCGAGTATGATTTAACAGGAGTCTTCAACTGGGTTCCTGCCATTCTTTGCCTCCTCTTCGCATGGGTGATGCAAATAGACTCCAACTTCGTCAACGACTATTTCGACTGCAAGAAAGGTGCAGATGACGAGACCCGACTAGGTCCGAGACGTGCTTGTTCGCAAGGATGGATTACGATGAAGGCGATGAAGATAGGTATCGCCATCACTACACTGATAGCTTGCATCATCGGTCTGCCTCTTGTCTTTTATGGTGGCATTGAAATGGTCTTGGTTGGAATCACTTGTGTGGCTTTTTGCTTCCTTTACACTACTTCGTTGAGTTATCTCGGATTGGGTGATGTGCTCGTCTTGATGTTCTTTGGCATCGTACCGGTTTGCTGTACTTATTATGTATGTATGCCGGAACCTATCCAACTGCCAACAGGAAAAGTTTTCATTGCCTCTATCGCTTGTGGCATGGTGGTTGACACCCTTCTGCTAGTCAACAATTATAGAGACAGGCACAACGACAGAAAAGCTGGCAAGATGACGATGGCGGTTAGATTTGGCGGTGTAGCCACCTGGCTGATTTATTTGCACATCGGCTTCTTCAGCGCAGTTATCATGGCGATTGTTTCATTTGATGATATGGAGAAATTTGGAGTCAGCGTACCACTCTACTTGATGCAGATCATATACAGCTATTATCATTTCAAAGCAAGTCGGGAGATGAAGCGGCTCAGAGGCAAACAACTCAACAAGGTACTCGGTATGACGGCTCGAAACATCTTTATTTTTGGATTGGTCAACGTCTTTACCCTATTTGCAGTAACACTATTTATAAAGACACCAACTTGGTGAGAATAACTTCCACTTCTGTGGAATATGGAATATAGGAGGTAACTATGAAACAACAAGTAAGTCTTGAAATCATGGAGTTTGTCGAACGACAAATTCTACCGAGATATAACGCCTTTGGCGAAAGCCACGGCTTGCGCCACGTGACCAGAGTCATCAAGAACTCGCTTAGGTTGGCTGATGTCACGGGAGCAGACATCGACATGGTATATGTCATTGCCGCATACCATGACCTCGGCATGGAGGGTCCACGTGCCATCCATCACCTTACCAGTGGTAAGATACTGATGGCAGATGCCAGACTGAAGAAATGGTTCAATGCCGACCAGTTGAAGGTGATGAAGGAGGCGGTGGAAGACCATCGTGCCTCATCTAGCCGTCAGCCACGTAGCATCTATGGCAAGATTGTGGCAGAGGCAGACAGAGATATTGATGTACACGAGATTTTCTTGCGTGCTATCCAATATGGCAAGGAGAATGATCCAGATAAAACTGTCGAGGAACACTGGGAACGCTTTGCGCAGCACATGGACGAGAAATACTCCAACAATGGTTATATCAAACTGTGGATTCCCAATTCTCCCAATGAGAAGGCCTTGAAAGAACTTCGCAATATCATAGAAGACAAGAAGTTGCTGAGAAAAGCATTCGATGACATTTGGAAGGAAATGTCTGAAATCAATCCGTAGAAAGAAAAGTCAAGTTGAGTGAATCATCACAGGTTTCTACTTTTTCGGAAAAAAAGAGTCAAAATTTTTGGTGGTCTCGTATGAATTGATTACCTTTGCATTGTCAATCAGAAGAGAGCTACATGAATGAGAAATGAATGTAGTCAAAGATATTGGGGTCGTTCGGTTAGATCGGGTTACTCTTCATAATAAATCGTGAAACCGAGAAGACTTCTCTTGCTTATGGCGGGCCATATAAATCGCATTTGGCGACTAAGCTGTAAAGCCGGTGGATTACAAAGGCGGAGAGCTCTCAAACTAGTGAATAGTTCAGAGTTTCATCACATCATCGGCGACCCCTTCTCTTTCTGACCTCATCAACTGGCTAAGCAATCATCTAATCTCTAGAATATGGAAATAACAGAACAAACCATCTTGCAGGTGGAACGCTTCATCAAGAAGGTTGCACAGAAATTCCCTACCGTTGAAGAAAGCGAAGCTTCCTTGTTGACCGACATTCATATCAGAGTGTCGCAAGACAGTGGCGAGATGTTGGCTTTCGATGACGACGATGTGGAAATCACTCGTTGTGTGGTAGAACAATGGATAGACTGCAAAGACGAGAATTTCTATGACGAAATAGCAGATTGCTTGCGTGGATTGCTAAGAAAAAATGCCGAAATCATCGACAATCTTGGTCTTCTCAAACCATATAGCTTTGTATTGGAAGATGATGACAAGCAACATCTAGGAGAACTTTACCTTGCCGATGACGATACCATCATCTTGGGAGGGGACTTGATGCAGAACTTGGATCAAGATCTTGATGGATTCTTGGATGAGTTGCTAAAAGATTAAAAAGAACAATTTTTTAAGTTGAATATAAAAAGCGTGCAGGTCTATGTTGGCTTGCACGCTTTATATTATTCAGCAAATAGAGAATCGTATTTTAGTTCCATTCCGTAATCATTTTATCTATTTCCGCTGTCTGATGATTCTCACTTCAAGCAAGGCATCCTCAACTCTTAGTTTGAATTCTTTCTCGCCGAGCTTGAACTATTTTATAGGGGAGTTTAGCCGATTGCCCACGCTACGGGCATTCAATGCCCAAACTAGGGGCAATGCGTGCCCAAACTAGGGGCATTGAATGCCCAGGCTATGAACCATATCGGAAGTGGCTACGAGAGCAGAAATGAATCAAGATAATCAGTGCATTGGAGCATCCTCGGAAGGTTTGCCCGGCATCACACGAAGATGATAGCGATTGCCATCATACTCTACTCGCATCAGATGGAGAGAAGACTTCTCTGAAAGTCCTAAGTCGAGCGATACATGACCCATTGTGCGACGGAGATTCAGTTCCACGCAAGGGTTCACCTGCAACTCGCCTTCTTCATCTGCATATATCATCATATCTATGCCAAAAGGACCGCTGTAGAGATTCTTTAGTACAGGTTCTATCTTTTCAACCATTACTTCACGCATATTCCGTAAGTGCTCGATATTAACATAGTTACGAAGCACAGTCTCTTTCTCTTTTTCGGTAGCAAGCAAGTTACCGGTATATGCACCCTTGATAGTTTCAAAGAGCGAAAGACCACGATAGTTCACCTTGCCATCTTTCATCTCAAACTCCATCCCAAAGTCTTTCACCTTATTATAAAATGGCTCCACGGTAACACCGCCTTGTTGCTTCATCACCTTGACAGTCCAGCGAATCGTATCTTCGATATTTGGAGCGACCAACTTTCCATCATTGGACTCGGAAAGAGCTGAAGGACTTGCCACATACTTTACCCCTCGCCCACTGCTGCTCCATGGCGCCTTGACCACAGCCTTACCTCTTCGTTCGATGGCGCATCTCAGAGATTCTTCGTCAGTAACGAACTCCACATCTTGTTGTAAATGTTCAGCTGCCCATCTTCGTCCGCTCACTTCTCTCAATTGAGCTAGAAGATCAGCTGTTGGAAGCATGATTTCAGGGCATCCTAAACGCTTGAGTTGAGAAACCAATGCCAAATCCCATCCCCAAGGATGAATGCTATCTATCAACATGGTGTTCTTAAAGACCTCCGACAACTGCAGAGGGGTGATGAATTCTACCTTATTATATATAGCACCCAGATGTCTCACCTTGTCGTAAGCATCATCGATGTCATCTACTAGCACAAAATCGTTCTCGTCAGCCCACAAAGCAGGTATGAAAGCCAAATCCTTATGGAGTTGTCTTCCTGCATGAGGGGCGGTATAGTTGGACTGGTTGGCAGCGAGTGCCAAATCGTGTTCAGGATTGAATATATGTAGTTTCATGGGTGCAAAGGTAGTTCAATTCGAAGACAAAAAAGAAAGATAAGAGCAGAAAATCGGTCTTTTTCCTTAGAATAATGCTAAATAATGAAAAAAAAGTTGTTTTTTGCTATCTAGAGTTTGCAAATTTAAAAATATTCATTACCTTTGCACTGATAATTTAGAAAAGAACAAACAAAAACTCATGGAAGAAGCATTCTTCAGAACACATACATACCTCGTAGAGCATACAAATGCGCCCGTTCGCCGCAGTTTGATGGATGAAATCGACTGGAACGACCGCATGATAGGCATCAAGGGAACCCGAGGCGTTGGTAAAACCACGTTCTTGCTCCAGTATGCCAAGGAGCATTTTGGTGCCAAAGATCGCAAGTGCCTGTTTGTGAACATGAACAACTTCTATTTCCAAGGCAGAGGCATTGCAGACTTCGCTGGTGATTTCGTTCGCCAAGGTGGTCGCACACTCCTCATCGACCAAGTTTTCAAACAGCCCAACTGGAGTCAGGAGCTACGCAAATGCTACGACCTCTATCCTGAGCTGAAAATCGTTTTCACTGGTTCGAGTGTGATGCGCCTCAAGGAAGAAAATCCAGAACTGAATGGCATCGTGAAGAGTTACAACCTCCGCGGCTTTTCATTCCGAGAATTTCTCAATCTGATGACAGACAACAATTTCCCAGCCTTCTCTCTCGACGAGATATTGCGCAACCATGAGCATCTAGTAAAACAAATCTTGCCAAAGGTGAGTCCGATGAAATACTTCAACGACTACTTGCACCATGGCTTCTATCCATTCTTCCTGGAGCAACGCAACTTCACGGAGAATCTCCTAAAGACGATGAATATGATGACCGAGGTTGACATCCTCCTCATCAAACAGATTGAACTGAAATATCTCACCAAGATCAAGCGTCTGTTCTATCAACTCGCCGTAGAAGGTGCCAAGGCACCCAACGTGAGTCAGTTGGCGGAGAACATAGAGACCAGTCGAGCGACAGTCATGAACTACATCAAGAACCTCGCCGATGCACGTCTTATCAATATGATATATCCGGAAGGACAGGAATTTCCGAAGAAGCCGTCCAAGGTGATGATGCACAACCCCAACTTGATGTATGCCATCTACCCTATCAAGATAGATGAGCAGGAAGTGATGGAGACATTCTTCGTCAATTCACTCTGGAAGGACCATAAGGTGCATCAAGGCGGTAAGGACCACTTCTACTTGGTGGATGGAACAACCAAGTTCCGCATCTGTGATGCTCATGCCAACAGCAAGATGAGATTCAACCCCGACACCATCTATGCTAGGTATAATACCGAGGTGGGAAAGGACAACAAGATTCCGCTCTGGCTCTTGGGATTCCTATATTAAAGATCCTATATTAAAGAAATGAGAGGAAACATTCCCCCTCTATTAAAACAAAGAAAGTTCGAATAAGACTTAAATACAAAACATTTTTAATATTTTATCTAAAAGTAAAATGGCTAAAGAGAAAAAATTTATCACTTGTGATGGTAACACAGCTGCCGCTCATGTAAGCTATATGTTTACAGAGGTTGCTGCCATCTACCCTATCACTCCATCATCACCAATGGCGGAGCATGTAGATGAATGGGCTGCCAAGGGTCGTAAGAACCTTTTCGGTCAGCGAGTTTCTATCCAGGAAATGGAATCTGAGGCTGGTGCAGCTGGTGCTGTTCACGGTTCTCTCCAGGCTGGTGCCTTGACTTCAACTTACACTGCTTCTCAGGGTTTGTTGTTGATGATTCCTAACATGTACAAGATCGCTGGTGAGTTGCTCCCTTGCGTGTTCAACGTATCAGCTCGTACATTGGCTTCTCACTCTCTCTGTATCTTCGGTGACCACCAGGATGTAATGGCTTGTCGTCAGACAGGTTTCGCTATGTTCTGCTCAGGTTCTGTTCAGGAGGTTATGGACCTTTCTGCAGTTCCTCACTTGGCTACTTTGGAGACAAAGGTTCCTTTCATCAACTTCTTCGACGGTTTCCGTACTTCTCATGAGTACCACAAGATCGAGGAGATGGATATGGAAGACATCCGTCCATTGGTTAAGCCAGAGTTCATCGAGGACTTCCGCAACCGTGCTTTGACTCCAGAGCGCCCTGTAACTCGCGGTACTGCTGAGAACCCTGAGACATTCTTCACACACCGTGAGGCTTCTAACGCTTACTACGATGCAATCCCTGAGGTTGTAGAGAAGTACTGCCAGGAGATGACTAAGATCACTGGCCGTGAGTATCACCTCTTCAACTACTATGGTGCTGAGGATGCTGAGAACATCATCATCTTGATGGGTTCTGCTACAGAGCCAGCTCGTGAGGCTATCGACTACTTGAACAAGCAGGGCAAGAAGGTCGGTATGGTAGCTGTTCACTTGTATCGTCCATTCTCTGTTGACTTCTTGAAGAAGGCTATCCCAGCTACAGTTAAGCGCATCGCTGTTCTTGACCGTACTAAGGAGCCAGGTGCAGAGGGTGAGCCATTGTACCTCGACGTTAAGTCTGCTCTCTACGATGACGAGCGCAAGCCATTGATCGTAGGTGGTCGTTATGGTCTCGGTTCTTCTGATACTACTCCAGCTAAGATCGTTGCTGTATTCAAGAACCTTGAGTTGCCACAGCCTAAGAACCACTTCACTGTTGGTATCGTAGATGACGTTACATTCACTTCTCTCCCAGAGGAAGAGGAGATTCCAATGGGTGGCGACGACTTGTTCGAGGCTAAGTTCTATGGTTTGGGTGCTGACGGTACCGTTGGTGCTAACAAGAACTCTGTTCAGATTATCGGTAACAATACTAACAAGTATTGCCAGGCATACTTCTCTTACGACTCTAAGAAGTCTGGTGGTTTCACCTGCTCTCACTTGCGTTTCGGCGACAGCCCTATCCACAGTGCATACCAGGTAAATACTCCTAACTTCGTAGCTTGCCACGTTCAGGCATACCTCCACATGTATGATGTAACTCGTGGTCTTCGTAAGAACGGTACCTTCTTGTTGAACACTATCTTCGAGGGCGAGGAGTTGGTTAACTTCATCCCTAACAAGGTAAAGCGTTACTTCGCTAAGAACAACATCAAGGTTTACTACATCAACGCTACCAAGATTGCTCAGGAGATTGGTTTGGGTAACCGTACCAACACTATCCTCCAGTCTGCATTCTTCCGTATCACAGAGGTTATTCCTTTGGATCTCGCTGTAGAGCAGATGAAGGCATTCATCGTTAAGTCTTACTCTAAGAAGGGTCAGGACGTTGTTGACAAGAACTTCGGCGCTGTTGACCGTGGTGGTGAGTACAAGCAGTTGACAGTAGATCCAGCTTGGGCTAACCTCGCTGACGATGAGGCTAAGGAGGATAACGCTCCAGCATTCGTTAAGGAGCTCGTTCGTCCTATCAACGGCCAGGCAGGTGACCTCTTGAAGGTTTCTGACTTCGTTAAGCACGACACAGTTGACGGTACATGGCAGAATGGTACAGCAGCATTCGAGAAGCGTGGTGTTGAGGCATTCGTACCAGTATGGAACGTTGAGAACTGTATCCAGTGTAACAAGTGTTCATTCGTTTGTCCTCACGCAGCTATCCGTCCATTCGTATTGACCGACGAGGAGTTGGCTGGCATCGAGGGTCTTGAGACTCAGGATGTAAAGGCTCCTAAGGCATTGGCTGGTATGCACTTCCGCATCGAGACTTCAGTTCTTGACTGTCTTGGTTGTGGTAACTGTGCTGACGTCTGCCCAGGCAAGAAGGGTGAGAAGGCTTTGACCATGGTTCCATTCAACATCGATGCTGAGGATATGGTTAAGGAAGCAGCTAACTGGGAGTACCTCGTACACAAGGTAGCTTCTAAGCAGGATCTCGTTGACATCAAGCAGAGCCCTAAGAACTCTCAGTTCGCTCAGCCATTGTTCGAGTTCTCTGGTGCTTGCTCTGGTTGTGGTGAGACTCCATACGTTAAGTTGATTTCTCAGCTCTTCGGTGATCGTCAGATGATTGCTAACGCTACTGGTTGTTCTTCTATCTACTCAGCTTCTATCCCATCTACTCCATATACAAAGAACGCTAAGGGTCAGGGTCCTGCATTCGACAACTCTTTGTTCGAGGACTTCTGCGAGTTCGGTCTTGGTATGGTAATGGGTAACAAGAAGATGAAGGAGCGTATCGCTCACTTGCTCGAAGAGGCTAAGGCTCAGGAGGGTGTTCCAGCTGAGTTTGTAGCTGCTGCTGATAAGTGGGTTGCTAACATGAATGATTCAGAGGGTTCTAAGGAGGCTGCTGCCGAGTTGAAGCCATTGATCGCTGCTGGTGCTGAGAAGGGTTGCCCTATCTGCCAGGAGTTGAAGACTTTGGATCACTACCTCGTTAAGCGTTCACAGTGGATCATCGGTGGTGATGGTGCTTCTTACGATATCGGTTACGGTGGTCTCGACCACGTATTGGCTTCTGGTGAGGATGTTAACATCTTGGTACTCGATACTGAGGTTTACTCTAACACTGGTGGTCAGTCTTCTAAGTCAACACCTCTCGGTGCTATCGCACAGTTCGCTGCTCAAGGTAAGCGTATCCGTAAGAAGGATCTCGGTTTGATGCAGACTACATACGGTTACATCTACGTAGCTCAGGTAGCTATGGGTGCTGACAATGCTCAGACATTGAAGGCTATCCGTGAGGCTGAGGCTTATCCAGGTCCATCACTCATCATCGCTTACGCACCATGTATCAACCACGGTTTGAAGCGTAAGGGCGGTATGGGTCGTTCACAGCACGAGGAAGAGTTGGCTGTTGAGTGCGGTTACTGGCACTTGTGGCGTTACAACCCACTCTTGGCTGATGAGGGCAAGAACCCATTCACTCTCGATAGCAAGGCTCCTAACTGGGCTAACTTCCGTGACTTCTTGCTCGGTGAGGTACGTTACCTCTCTGTACAGAAGGCATTCCCTAAGGAGGCTGACGAGCTCTTCACTCAGGCTGAGAAGATGGCTAAGCTCCGTTACCAGACTTACGTTCGTAAGAGCCAGGAAGACTGGAGCGAGCAGATCTAATTGGGGAACTATTTCCAATCATATATAAAAGCCGAGGCAGATTCATTTCTGCCCCGGCTTTATTAATAAGCAACCGCCGCACATCCTTCACAGAGTATGCGGCGGTTTTTAGTTTTCTTATTCTAATTTATAAATCTCACTTGGAGTCTTGCGCTTTAGGACTTCCAACTCGAAGTCTTTGCCAGCAACAATACCATAGCTTCTAAGAATCTGCTCCACAGTCTTGCGAGCTAGTTCCGGATGATTGTTTTCCTCGCTGAGATGGCAGAGCCAAACATGGCGAAGTGCCGAAGTGGCATAATTGGCGAGTGCCTCTCCGCAGGCATCATTGCTCAAGTGACCGGTCGGACCAAGGATGCGGTCCTTCAAGTACTGAGGATAATTGCCCTGTTGAAGCATCTCCACACTGTGATTAGCCTCAATGACGAGATAGTTGGAACGACCGATGAAATCGTGCATTTCGTCGGTGATATGTCCCACATCTGTAATGAGACAGAAGCACACACCACCACATTCCACAAAGTAACCTACGTTATCGGTACTGTCATGCGGAACGCCAAAGGGAGTGACACGAAACTCACCTATAGTGAAAGGCACACCCTTCTCTATCACATGCACATACTCTGGCTGTATCTTCTTTCGCACACAATAGTTGCGATTGATGCCTTGATGCACCTTGCTCGTGGTATATGCGGGCAAGTGGTAGTCGTTGCTCAAGCTCCCCACCGACTTCACATGGTCGGCATGGTCATGAGTAACCAAGATGTGATGTATGTCCTCGAAGCGCAATCCATAGTTATGGAAATGCTTCTTCAAACTTCTAAGTCCTACTCCTACGTCTATTAGAAGTGAATCCGTCTCAGTGTAAAGATAGTAAGAATTACCACTGCTTCCACTGCCGAAGGAAATAAATCTCAACATTTTATTTTATATTTTATGCAAAGTTACCAAAAAATCCTCTTATTACAAAATTTTTTATTACCTTTGTCACGTTTTAAAGTAAATTAATATGTTTTCATCATTCATCATTGACATACCATCAAGCAGAAGAAACTTAGGTAAGGCGATGGGCAGCATACTTTCTGCCGCCATCTTGGCAGGCATCTTCATCGCCTCTTCCACCCTTTCGGGATGCCAACCACATGAAGGAAGCGAGGAGCAACTGAAGGCTGACATCGACTCCTTCGCTACCTATTATTATAACTGGCATTTTGAGAAAGCCAGCAAGTATTGTACGCCAGAATCGGAGAAATGGCTGAGATTTGAGGCGAGCAATGTTCATCAAGCAGACATCGACCAGCTCAATAAAAAGACGGAAGATGCCACCATCGAAATCACAGACATCAACTTTCATGACGATGAGGTGACAGCCGACATCCACCTAGACGTAAGCAACTTTCTTCAGATGGACACGCTAGGCACAGAGGCTCACTCCGTATCGAAAGCCACTTTTGTCATCCCGATGACGATACATGGTGGAAAGTGGAAGGTGGATTTGAAAGCAATCCCCCAAAAAGAGAAGATTTCGCAATAAATGAAACTGAAAAACTAAATGTATAAAAAACTCTCGCAGATATCGTAGTAGCATACAATATCTGCGAGAGTTTTTCTTTTCTCAGAGAATTCTCTTAGAATGGCAAACCAACCGCAAAGTGGAAGTCGAAGTCTCGACTCAACCTAGGATGGATGATTGCCCAATGTTCTTGCTCACTATCATAAGCAGGGTTGATAGCCTTCATACCCATATCAAATCGGATGATGAAGTAATCGAAATTCAGGCGCAAGCCCAAACCATACGCTACGGCTATCTGCTTGTAGAACTCAGAGAACTTAAACTGTCCACCTGGTTGCTCCTCATAATTGCGAAGCGTCCAGATATTACCTGCATCTACAAACACAGCTCCCTGAAATTTCCAGAAGAGAGACGTGCGATACTCGGCATTGAGGTCTAGCTTGATGTCGCCCGTCTGATTGATGAAGTCGATGCGACCATCCGTTCCCTTGAACTTACCCGGTCCCAATTCTCTTACACTCCAACCTCTCACCGAGTTGGCACCACCCGAAAAATATCTCTTCTCAAATGGCAGTACCTTGCTGTTGCCGTATGGATAAGCCACACCCAATCCAGCATGGAGTGCCAAGGCATTGCGCTTGTCAAACTGCACTAGGTGGGTATAGTCGATGTCAAACTTGGCATACTGCGCATACGCTATATTAAATAAGGTGTGCTGCCCTTGGTCGTTGGTATGAAACCCGAACGTACTTGAAAGTCCATTGAGCAGGTTACCCGATGTCTCCACATTTGCCTTCACGGCATCCACACCATCATTGTAGGTGAGACCAAATCCCAACTTCATGATGAAGATATCCTCATAATTGTATCGGAGGATGGCATTACGGTTGTCGGCATTGTCAAGGTAATCATTCTTGAAAGTCGAGGAAATCCAAGGCATATATACATAGTTGAGGTCGAGGAGATCAAAGCGATAAGTGAGATGATGCTTCGGTTCACTCCAGCGATAACGCCATGCCGTGGAGAAGACTCGGCGATGAAACTCTGGACGATTCTGAAAGTCCCAACTCACAGACACCTCGGAACTTGCGCTCTGCCTACGGCGAAAACTCTTGGACAGGAATGGAGCGAGGAAGCGTGGAAACACCAACTTGGTCGCCACGGAAAACTCAGTATAGTTTTGGTCTTGATAACCCTCCAGTCCCTTGATGGCCTCATAAGCACCACGAAGTTCGATGCTCAACTGTTCACTACCTCGGAAAAGGTTTCTGTTGGTATATGTAAGGGATGCAGCTGCACCCAAATCGCCAGCCGTATTGGTTCCTTCCGGTTGGAAGGAGATGGTGGAAGGCTTCAGTGTGCTGACTTGGATATTGCAATCCAAGAGGTTGCTATCCGGCATCTCGGTGAATCGAATATTGGTGTATTTCACCGCTTGCAAACGGGCGAAATTATTGTAAGTAGCTTGCAAGGCAGATGCGTCGTAAGGTCTGCCCTCCTTGATGGCGGTGGCATTGAGGAGTACCTGACGGCGAAGATGAATATCGTCGCTATCGTTGCTCAGATAGTTCACCTTGCGGATGACATATCGGGGATGATTTACCTCTGGCGCACTACTGTTTGCCTTGTACTTCATCAGTTGGAGGGTGAGTGCGATGTCGCGGCTTCCCGAAATGGTATCGGCAGCAAACTGGATGAAATCCTTGTTGAATCGGAAGTAACCCTGATTGCTCAGAAGACCAGCGATGCGTTTTCTCTCCGCATCAAGAGCCTCTACCGTGAAGCGAGTTCCGGGCTTGAGCATCTGGTTTTCGGGTTGGTCGAGATGCAGAAGTTGCCGGATGCTATCATCTCTCACCTCATACTTCACGCTTCCGATTGTGAAAGGTTGACCGGGATGAAGGAGATAAGTAGCTTTGAGTTTCTTCTTTTTCTTCTCTGTCAGGAGGGAAACCCCAGAGTTCATATATCCTTGGTTTTGCATCGCCTGCAAGAGGTCACGGCACGAAAGGCGTGCCTGGAGCGTGTCGAAGATGACAGGCTTACGGGTAAAAGGATTCTTGAACAATGAGAAGAGTTTGGGTTTCTCCTTTTGGCGCACGTAGGGCACGAGTGGAGATGCATCATATTCCTTTTGGTCTGACTTCACCTCCACCTTATCCAATATATATTCGCCCTCTGGCACATGCTTACTCACAGAACATGCTGCCAACAAGAGTGGCGAGAAAATTATGATAAACTTCTGATTTCTCAATTTCATTCTCTCATTTTAGACTGCAAAGATAGCATAAATTCAAGAGAACACAAAATAATTGACGATTTATTTTGCATTGTCTTCGATTTGCAGTATCTTTGCATAACAAAAAATAAAGATATGATCAGTAAAAACAAAATTAAATACATCCGTTCACTCGAACTGAAGAAAAATCGCAACAAGGAAGGCAAGTTTGTGGCAGAGGGTCACAAGGTGGTCGATGACCTGCTCGTCTTCCAACCAGCCGACCTCATCGTTGCCACTTCTGAATGGTTACACGGCAAGGGCATCGACCCTTCGACGGAAGTCATCGAGGTGACAGACGAGGAACTCAAGAAGGTCAGTTTCCTTCAGCATCCCCAGCAAGTTCTGGCTGTTTTCAAGCAAGGATGCAAACATGCCGACTCTTCTGCGGCACATCCTGACGATTTGTCATCATCCGATACTTGGATTGATGGCAAGCCATTCGGCTATTCCCCTATCAATATCCATCAATTACACCTCGCTCTCGATGGCGTGCAAGACCCAGGCAACCTCGGTACGATCATCCGTATCGCCGACTGGTTTGGCATCGAACATATCTATTGCAGTCAAGACACTGCCGACGTGTATAATCCGAAGGTGGTGCAAGCGACGATGGGAAGCATCGCCAGAGTGAAGGTGGAATATGGCGACCTGCTCGGACTGATTACCTCCCTCCTTTCCGAGGTGCCCGTCTATGGCACGCTCCTCGATGGCGATAACATCTACGAGCAAAGCTTGGAAAACCATGGTTTCATCGTGATGGGAAATGAGGGCAAGGGCATCTCCCCCGCTCTCGCCAAAAAGGTGAACCATCGCTTGCTCATCCCCAACTTCCCTGATGGCAGACCTACCGCCGACAGTCTCAACGTGGCGATTGCCACAGCCATCACCTGCTCGGAGTTTAGAAGAAGAAAATAAATAAATCAAGAAGAATATGGATACGAATGAAATCTTTAAGTATCGTAGCGTAACCGCTTGTATGAGAGCGTCTTACGAATTGGTGACTAGTCACTTGTTTCAAATCTTGAAAAAGACTTGGTGGGCGAGCCTTATCCTCGCCATCTTCACCGCCATCACCATTTATTTCAGAATGCCCAACAAGGGTTTGCACGATTGGGGACAACTCAATCCTTGGGCATCTTTCTCCACGCAAACCGTCATTTATCTCTTCACCATCCTATGCACCTTCGTTACTTGCAGTGCTTTATGGAATTGGTTCAACTCTAAAGGAATGAAACAGAATTTGATAAGATATTCGTCTGTCATGCTGGTCTATGCAGTCATCTGCATATTCTTCTTTGGACTACTCCCTCTAGCAACCCAACCGCTTATCGTTAGACTCGTAGATGCAGCTTCCTCACCCAATAAGATGATGTTGCTTTCCGTAGGAGAATTTATTTCGAGAGGTTTCATCGCTATGATCTGCATCCTTCCTTTCGCCTACATCTTGCCACGCAACATGCTCAGAGAAGCAAGTGTTCCACTTCGACCTTGGAAATCTTACACTTGCGGATTACGCCATTTTGGTTCCATCTTTATGATGGGCTTCCTTGGGATTCTCCTCATCTTCATCATCACCCTCATCATGCTGATGCCAACTTACATCTTGATGTATGTACAGATCAAGTCACAATTAGGAGCATTGGAAGGTGACCCACTGGGCATTCCAGCCTACTTCACCCCACTCTTTCTGTTAGTGATGACGCTGACTTTCTTTTTCTATATTTATGTAATAGCTTGGTGGGGATTCTCCTTCACCTATCTCTACGGTGCCATCGAGACACAAGAAAAAGAGAAGAAAGAAAGACTGCAAGCAGAGAACCAAGAACATGATGTTGTTCATCATATACAATAGTAAATACATCATATACAATGGCAAATTCATCACATAGAATAGTAAAATCATCATACACAACATAAAATAGAGAGACAATGAAAAAGACAAAATTGCTGTTCATCGACCGCGATGGCACGCTGATTCAAGAGCCTGAGGACGAACAAATCGACAGTTTCGACAAGTTAGTCTTCACCAAGGGAGTTTTCCGCAACCTTTCCTTCATCGCCCAGCATACAGACTTCAAGTTGGTGATGGTGAGCAACCAGGATGGTTTGGGTACCAACTCTTTTCCAGAGGACACATTCTGGCCAGTCCACAACTTCATCATCCAAACCTTGGAGAGCGAAGGCATCCACTTCGAGAAACAGCATATCGACCGACATTTCCCGGAAGACAACTCCCCGATGCGCAAGCCGGGCACAGGAATGCTCACCGAATACATCGACAACCCAGAGTATGACTTGTCAGGCAGTTATGTGATCGGTGACCGTGAAAGCGATGCTCAACTCGCTGAGAATCTCGGTTGCAAGAGCCTCATTCTTGGCAAGGACGGCATGGACTGGGACAAGATAGCGGAGATACTCTTCGCTGGTGACCGTATCGCCGAAGTGAAGCGAACCACCAAGGAGACCGACATCTATATCAAGGTGAACCTGGATGGTTCGGGCAAGTGTGACATCTCCACTGGTTTAGGCTTCTTCGACCACATGTTGGAGCAGATAGGAAAGCACGGCATGATGGACTTGACCATCCACACCAAGGGCGACCTCTATGTGGATGAGCATCATACCATCGAGGACACGGGCATTGCCCTGGGTGAATGCCTCTTGCAAGCCTTGGGCGACAAACGAGGCATCGAACGTTATGGCTATTGTCTGCCTATGGACGATTGTCTTTGCCAAGTGGCATTGGACTTCGGGGGCAGACCATGGTTGATTTGGGATGCTGAGTTCCATCGTGAGAAGGTGGGAGAAATGCCAACGGAGATGTTCAAGCATTTCTTCAAGAGCTTGAGCGATGCAGCAAAGATGAACCTCAACATCAAGGCAGAGGGCGAGAATGAGCACCACAAGATAGAAGGTATCTTCAAGGCGTTGGCTCGCTCGCTCAAGATGGCAGTGAAACGAGACATCTACCACTTTGAGTTGCCTAGCTCCAAGGGTATGCTATAAATTTAGCAAGCAAGGAATGAAGGAGAAGTGAAGAAACGTGATAGGGAATTAAAGGGACAATAGTCTTGAAAATCAATAGAAAAGCCGTAGCGATTTGGGATTGCTACGGCTTTTCTATTACATACTTTATTCATCAGTTCAGTCCGCATTCCTTTTGATACAAACATATAAATCAATCTATCTCAATCACTTGATTATCATATCCGAACTGGAATCCTTCAGGCAATCGCTTGTTGGCTTCCTCGTGGAATCCGATCTGATGGGTAACATGGGTAAGATAAACTTGCTTTGCACCGATACGGCGAGCCACACGGATGGCATCATCGACGAGTTGATGGCTATGGTGAGGCTTGTCGAAACGCAAGGCATTGATAACTAGCACTTCCACACCATCGAGATAGTCGTATTCCTCCTCTCCCATCGTCTTCATGTCCGTGATGTAGGCGAACTTTCCGAAGCGATAACCGAGGATAGGCATCTTGTCGTGCATCACTCGGATAGGCACGAAGGAGATGTCACCTATCTGGTATTTCTGATGAGGCTCAATCGTATGGAGACAGAGTTTCGGAGCACCGGGATAGAGCAAGTCGGGATTTGCAGGGAAACAATAGGGCATGGTATGTGGCAAGGTGGAAGTGATGAGTTCATCGCCATACACATTGATGTCGCCATAGACACAGAATCCACGCAAATCATCAATGCCACCCACATGATCGTAATGGATATGCGTGATGAGAACGCCATCCAGTTTGCGAAACGGCACACGCAGGAGTTGCATGCGGATGTCTGGTCCTGCATCCACCAGGATGCGAGTGGATTCTGTCTCTATCATCATCGCACTGCGGAAGCGCTTGTCCTTCGGATTCTGGCTTCTGCAAACCTCACAATTACATCCCAAAACAGGAACACCGCTAGATGTTCCTGTTCCGAGTAATGTCACTTTATATTTTTTCTGATTTTCCATTGAATAGCTCGTTCTTGATTCTTACGATAACAAAAGCAAGGAATCCTTCAAAGAATCTCCTTTGCTGCACTCGGCAAAGCTCAAGCAAGCTTGGCTATGCTCTCGCTTGCAAGAGAATCCTTCACTTTATATTCACCTCTGGGTGAATCTCGATGCCGAATTTCTCCTTGACATCCTTCTGTATCGTCTCACAGAGGCGAACGATGTCTGCACCTGTAGCACCGCCACGATTCACGAGCACCAAGGCTTGCTTGTCGTGAACACCAGCCTTGCCGAGACTCTTACCTTTCCATCCGCATTGGTCTATCATCCATCCTGCCGGAATCTTCTCATGCTCTGCATCTATCGTATAATGTGGCATACCAAGATATTGAGAAGCCAGTTCCTCATACTTCGCCTTCTCTACGATAGGATTCATGAAGAAACTGCCTGCATTGCCCTGCACCTTTGGGTCAGGCAACTTGGCATTACGAATCTCTATGATGACCTCACGAAGTTGTTGGGCGGTAGGCGATGCGATGTCTTTCTTTTCCAAACTGCTGCGGATGTTACCATAGTCGAGATCGGGCACAAAGGTACGAGAAAGGCGATAGATGACATGGGTGACAAGATACTTGTCGCGCCACTCATGCTTGAACTTGCTCTGGCGATAACTATACTCGCAATCAGCATTGTCGAAGACCACCAACTTACCTGTGGCAATCTCCACTGCTTCCACCTTATATATAATATCCTTCGCCTCGACACCATAGGCACCGATGTTCTGTACGGCACTCGCCCCTACCTCACCAGGGATAATCGACAAGTTCTCGGCACCATGATAACCATTCTCCACGGCAAAAGCTACGACATCATCGAAGACCTCGCCGCTTCCGCATTCCAAGAAGACGGAAGCAGGTTCCTTATCACTCAAGACCTTAATGCCCTTGATGGCAGAATGAAGCACGGTTCCAGGGTAATCGCCCGTGAGCAAGAGGTTGCTTCCTCCTCCCAAGATGAGCAGAGGCTCATCCTCTGTTGTCAAAGAAGAAACAATCTGCTGGGCTTCCTCAACAGAGGAATACTCCAAGAAGCGATGGCATCGTGCCTCTATGCCAAATGTATTGTGCGCCAAGAGGCTGTAGTTCTTAATATCTTTCATCGAATCATTTTTCTTAATATTATATAGAATACCTCATTATATAAGAGTCTGTGAGACTTGGGATGGCAGACATTACATATTCAGTTTCGTCAGCATCCACTTACCTCCTATTCGCTTGAAGGTCAACTCCGTTTCGAGTCCGTTGGCGATACCACGTATCACGAAAATCTTCTGATTGCTCTCGTTGTACTTCTGTCCGTAGATGATATTGTAAATCATGCTGGAAGGCAGTTTCGGAGCAAAGGCTGGCCACGTCTCAGGCTCGATGTCGCCCGTCATCGTACTGAAGTCATCGTCTGGGTCAGGACCGACAAACTTCACAGGATTGTGCAAGTGCTCTGCCTGGAAGGTGGAATCGGTGGCAAACTTTCCATAAAACTTCAAGAAACTAGCGTTCTTGTTTGAATACATCGGCTTGTAGTTGATGGAAGTCATCATCCACTGACCATTGATGCGATTGAAGAGGAACTGCTGCACGGTCTTTTTGTGGTAGAACACCTTCTCGACAACCACATGGTCGATGGTGGTATCCTTCACGAGATTCATCTGCTTCTGGTTGTCGAAGATGAGCGTGTAGTAGTCCTGGCGCATAAAGAAATGCTCCATCTTCCAGTGCTTCTTGTCGATGGTCTTCACCACCTTCTCATTGCGATACACAGGGAGAGGGAAATGCACACGTGAAAGTTGTAACTTACGATTGGCTGCAAAGTTGAATACGAAATCATCAAAGAGTTCATCAGCCGCCTTAGGCATCGGAGTCTCCTCGATGAGTTTCTCCGTAGAGTCCATGGCTTGTGTGTCGGCAACCGTCGTATCGGAGGCCAACGTGTCGGCATCACTAGCAGGCTTCTTTCCTGTGCAGCCCACAGAAGAGAAACATACGATAGTAAGCAATGCCAAGAGCACTGATATAAAAGAAAGTTTCTTCATAAACTTATAAAATTCTCAAATTTTCCATGCAAAAGTACAACTTTCTTTTGATATATTTCATATTTTCAGCAAAAAATGTTACCTTTGCAGTCAAATTAGATAATTTACGATTATGTTATTAGAAAAAATAGAAGAACTATTGAAGGAAGTAAGCACACTTTCTGCACAGAACGCAGAGGAAGTGGAGCAACTTCGCATCAAGTATCTGAGCAAGAAGGGCGAGATCAATGCGCTCATGAACGACTTCCGATCTGTAGCTGCCGACCAGAAGAAAGCCATCGGTATGAAAATCAATGAGCTGAAGCAGGCTACCACCGAGCGCATCAATGCGCTGAAGGAGCAGATGGAAGAGGCTAAGGATTCTAACGACGACCTCGACTTGACCCGTACCCCTTACCCAGTGGCTTTGGGTACTCGCCATCCTCTGACAGTTGTCAAGAACCAGATCATCGACATCTTCTCTCGCATGGGCTTCACCTTGTATCATGGTCCTGAGGTAGATGACGACAAGCACGTGTTCACCATGCTCAACTTTGCAGCCGATCACCCAGCTCGTGACATGCAAGATACCTTCTTCATCGAGCAGAGCGACCCTAACGATGTCACCAAGAACATCCTCCTCCGCAGCCACACTTCTGGCGACGAGGCTCACTATATGGAAACCCACGAACCACCTATCCGTGTACTTTGCCCTGGTCGTGTATATCGCAATGAGGCTATCAGTGCACGTGCTCACTGCTTCTTCCATCAGGTGGAGGGCTTGTACGTTGATAAGAACGTAAGTTTCACCGACTTGAAGCAGGTGCTCCTTACCTTTGCTCGCGAGATGTTTGGCGCAGACACCAAGATTCGTTTGCGTCCTAGCTACTTCCCATTCACAGAGCCTAGTGCTGAGATGGACATCTCATGCAACATCTGTGGCGGCAAGGGCTGTAACTTCTGCAAGCATACGGGTTGGGTAGAAATTCTCGGTTGTGGTATGGTCGATCCTCACGACTTGGAGGCTTGCGGCATCGACAGCAATGTCTATACAGGCTATGCCTTCGGTATGGGTGTGGAGCGTATCACCAACTTGAAGTATCGTGTGAGCGACCTTCGTCTCTTCTCTGAGAACGACACTCGCTTCCTCCGCGAATTTGAGTCAGCAAAATAAGTTTTTAAAATCTAATAAACATCTAATTGAAAATATGCCAGGAGATGAACGAATCATCTTCCGGCTTTTTTTATTTTAAGAAATACTTCTTGTATTCGTTTTCGAAGTTAGGCGTAAAAACTCCCTTCCCCATGTTGTCGAGGATTTCCTGTGGAGTCCAGAAGCGACCACCTGCCAGCTCCTCTTTGCTTGGTTTCACCTCTCCGTCATAGACGCAGCGGTGAACATACACGAGTTCCTTCTCTCGCTTGCTCTCGAAGACATAGTGTCCCATAGAAATCGGTTCGAAGTCCGTGACGCCAAGTTCTTCTCTCACCTCACGATGCAAGGCTTGCTCCACGCTCTCGCCCAGATCGACGTGACCGCCGCAAGCAGTATCCCACTTGTCGGGCTGAATGTCTTTCCAAGCCGGACGATGCTGCAAATACAGTTCGCCCTTACTATTAAATAGGTGTAGATGAACTACTGGGTGCAATATCTTGCTGCCGTCATGGGCATGGCCTCGGCTGATTGCGCCAAGGATGTTGCCCATCTCATCCACTACCGGAAATTGTTCGTCTTTATTGTCTGTCATTGTCTTTTTTTTGTTTTATGGGGGTGAAGTGATAGAAGTTAAGGGACATATGCTACAATCGCAACTGAAGACTTAAGTCAGCCATAATAGACAACCAGTCTTAGGCGTAATAGACGACCGAAGTCTGGCGTAATAGACGACCAGCCTTGTCTCTACAATGTAGCGTACTCCTCAGAATATCTCAGCATCTGATGCTCGTAACTCTCCGTATAATCAAGTACCACACGAGAGACATCGCCCTTCTCATCATACTCCAACTTCATCCATGGATTGATGAAACCTTTGTAAGGAGCGAGGTCAAGCTTCTTGTAACGTTCCAAGATCTCGTGATGCAAGGCTGGGTCGAGGTTGACGGCATACTTCTCAACCAACTGGCGTGCAGCCTCGAAGTCACCCTCGCTCTTGATACGTTGTATCTCTGCGAGAAGTATAGCAAAGGCAGTGCGTAAGAGTTGATAATCAGTGATTTGCACAAATGTCTTCGAGTCTTTCTTTACCAGTTGAACAGCCTCAGGATAATGCTCCAAAGTCCAGTTGGCGATGAGCGCACGATTGCGCATGTGAGCCTCTTCTATCTTGTCGCCCTCCTTGATGCGGATGCACTGGGTGAGCAAACCATTCATCAGATAGGTATAGTACTGTGCCTTGTAAGCCTCGTCATTCGGAGTCAAGCCAAGCTCCACCAACTTGTGGTCGGCTACATAATAAAGACCAAACAGGTCGGCACGTGCCTCTTCTATCGTATTGCCGTATGCCTTGAGCGCATCAGGATCGGTGCCAGGCAAGAGCTGTCCACTTCCATGACCCAGACACTCATGCAAGTCGGTATGAAGGTCGTCCGTGATGTCGCCATACTGATTGATGAGGTCAATGGTCTCTGCGTCGATGACAAACTCATCACGGAAGCCATTACCCTGAGCCGCCTTGTTGTATGCCTCGGTCAAGTTGCCGATGGTGACACTCTTCGAGCCATGGGTCTCACGAATCCAGTTGGCATTCGGCAAGTTGATGCCGATGGCCGAGGCAGGATATTCGTCACCACCGAGCATCGCCGCACAAATCACGTTCGCCGTCACGCCCTTCACCTCTGGCTTGCGGAACTGCGGAGCCACAGGCGAATGGTCCTCAAACCATTGTGCGTTCTGGCTGATGGTCTGTGTGCGTCGGGTTGCCTCCAAGTCCTTGTATTCCACGATGCCCTCCCACGTGCCTTTCAGTCCGAGTGGGTCGCCATATACCTCGATGAAACCATTGATAAAATCGACCCATCCCTCATGTTGTTCCACCCAGGCGATGCTGTATCGGTCAAAGTCGGTGAGGTCGCCTGTGTGGTAATACTTCACCAAGAGGTCGATGACGTGACGCTGCTGTTCGTTCTCGGCAAACTTCTGCGCCCTTCTCAACCACGACACAATCTCCTTGATGGCAGTGCCATACATACCATCCTCATGCCAAGTAAGTTCCACCATCTCGCCATTGCGCTTGAGGAGTTTCGAGTTCAAGCCATAAGAAGGTGGAGTCAGGTCATCGGGATTCTTCATCTTGCCATAGAATCGCTCCACCTCTTCCTGGGTGACGCCCTCATAGAAGTTGCAAGCCGAAGTCTGCACGAGGTCCTCGCCATCCGTTTGGTTGACACGCTTTGGCAAGACGTTCTCATCGAAGATGACTGGGATGAGCCTGTCGAGCAAGTCTTCCCTGCTCTCCCCACGTTTCAGCGGAAGATGCTCCTCGCTGATGCCGTCGATGGCTGCCGTGAAGAACTCCTCGGAGAATCCTGGCACAAACTTCTCGCATCCATAGTGGTGGTAGATGCCGCTGGAGAACCAAACTCGCTTCAGATAGACAAGGAGAGCTTGGAAGTCGGCACTCTCACGGTCACCCTCGTAGTGCTTGTAGATAGCCTCCAAGGTCTTGCGGATGGCGAGATTGTACTTGCCCTGTTGGTCGAAAGTGATGTCACGCCCCATCAAGGTCGCCTTCGAAAGGCAATAGATGTAGAGCTGTTGAGGAAGAGACAAGTCTTCAAAACCTTTCAAGCGATAGCGCAGCATTTGCAGGTCGGCAAATCGCTCGTCAGAATATGTGAACTGTTCGTTTTGATTACTCATGATGGTCATAATTTTTATATTCTATGCAAAATTAGCAACTTTATCTGAAATAATCGAATAAAAAAGTACTTTTCTGACATTTTTTGTGTACCTTTGCCAGAAATTCATGCGAAATGCAAGCAAAAGAGATATTAAGAAACTATTTTGGTTACGACTCGTTCCGACTCAATCAAGAAGAAGTAATCAGTGAAATCATGCAAGGCAACGACTGCCTTGTACTGATGCCTACAGGTGGTGGCAAGAGCATTTGCTATCAAGTTCCGGCGTTGGCTTTGCCAGGAACCGCAGTCGTCATATCACCGCTCATCAGCTTGATGCACGACCAGGTGGAAGCACTCAAGGCGAATGGCATCCCTGCCGTCGCACTCAACAGCAGCACGGATATGACGGAAGAGACCATCATCCGACGCAGATGCGAGGCGGGCGATGTCAAACTCATCTATGTCTCGCCGGAGAAACTCCTCAGCGAGATTCCTTATTTATTCAGCAACATCAAGATTTCCCTTTTCGCCATCGACGAGGCTCACTGCATCAGTCAATGGGGACATGATTTCCGTCCGGAATATTCCCAGCTCGGACTCCTCCATGAGCAGTTCAATGGCATACCGGTGATGGCGCTCACTGCCACTGCCGACAAAATCACCAGAGAAGACATCATCCATCAACTTCATCTCACGGGCAAGACGTTCGTGAGCAGCTTCGACCGTCCCAACCTCAGCCTGTCGGTGAGAAGGGAGAGCACCAAGAAGGAGAAATTGAAGTACATCTTCCAGTTTATCGCCAAGAGACCGGGCGATGCGGGCATCATCTACTGCCTGTCGAGGAAGAACACGGAGATGGTGACCGAGGAACTGAAGAAGAAGGGCATCAATGCCGCTGCCTACCACGCCGGACTTCCCAACGAGGAAAGGGCTTCGGTGCAGGAGCGCTTCAAGATGGACCAGATTCAGGTGGTTTGCGCCACCATCGCCTTCGGAATGGGCATCGACAAGGGCAACGTGAGGTGGGTCATCCACTACAACATGCCGAAGAGCATCGAGAGCTTCTACCAGGAGATAGGGCGTGCCGGAAGAGATGGCGCACCTGCCGACACGGTACTCTTCTACTCCATGGCGGACATCATCCAACTGAGGAATTTCGCCGAGGATAGCGGTCAGCGTGACGTCAACCTCGAAAAGCTCAAGCGCATGGAAGAGTACGCTGAATCGAGGGTGTGCCGCCGTCGCATCTTGCTCAACTATTTCGGTGAGACCTCCGAAAAAGACTGCGGTCATTGCGATGTCTGTGCCAATCCTCCCCGCACTTTCAACGGCACGATTCTGACACAGAAAGCACTCAGTGCCGTGGTGCGTACCCATGAGAACATCCACTTCGGACAGTGCATCGAAATCCTCCGTGGCATCAACTCTCCGTACGTGATGCGCAACCAGTACAACGAGTTGAAGACTTTCGGCGTGGGCAAGGACGTGAGCGTGAAAGACTGGCAAGACTATCTGTTGCAGATGATGCAGATGGGATTCTACGAGATCGCATACAATAAGCATAACGCCATGAAGGTGACAGACTTGGGATGGAAAGTACTCAAGGGAGAGCACCAAGTTTCGCTCGCCGTTATCCAGCACAGGGATACGACTCCGGTAGTACACGCCCAGCACCTGCACATCACGAAGAAGACAAGCACGAGGTCGGAAAGTCAGGAACTCTTCGAGCGACTACGCCAACTGCGTAAGAAACTCGCCGACGAACAAGGTTTCCCACCTTATATTATATTGTCCGACCAGAGTCTGCATGAGTTGGCTGCCGTGAAGCCTAAGAATATCGAGCAGTTCGGACAGATACATGGCATCGGAGATTTCAAGAAGAAGAAATATGGTGAAGTGTTCTTGAAGGAGATCAACAAGAACCCGAATCTCTTCGATGAATAAGAATTATAAATAACAAAAGACAATAGAAATGAAGTTTATCGGAATCATTCCAGCCCGCTACGCTTCCACACGTTTTCCGGGCAAGCCATTGGCTATGTTGGGTGGCAAACCTGTCATCCAGCACGTTTATGAGAAAGTAGCTGCTTCCTTGGAAGAGGCATTTGTTGCCACAGACGACCAGCGCATCTATGATGCCGTCATCGGTTTTGGCGGCAAGGCGGTGATGACACGCACCGACCACAAGAGTGGAACCGACCGCATCGAGGAAGCCATCGAGAAGATTGGCGGCGACTGGGATGTCATCGTCAATGTGCAGGGGGACGAACCATTCGTGGCAAAGAGCCAGTTGGAGACCATCTGTCATTGCTTCGATGATGCCAGCACACAGATTGCTACCCTCGGCAAGGCATTCACAAGCATGGAGGCAGTGGAGAATCCTAACAGTCCGAAGATTGTCGTTGACAATCAGGGCTTTGCGATGTATTTCTCTCGCAGCATCATTCCGTTCGTTCGTGGTAAGGAACAGGCTGAGTGGCTCGATCACTATCCTTTCCTCAAGCATCTCGGCATCTATGCCTATCGCAAGGAGGTGCTCCGTGAGGTAACCCAGTTGCCTCAGAGTTCATTGGAGTTGGCAGAGAGCCTGGAGCAGTTGCGCTGGTTGCAGAACGGATATAAGATCAAGGTGGGAACCACCGAAGTCGAGACCGTCGGCATCGACACGCCACAAGATTTGGAGAGAGCAGAGGAGTTCCTCAAAACGATTCAATAGCAACAGCGAGCTTCTATAAATACAGAACTTTCGTAAGTGTTTGAAGTTAAAGGGAGCAGTAACTCCCTTTAACTCCTTAACTTCTCGTACTTGCGAAACTTGAATCATATCTTTATGCAAAAGTTCATTCACAGGATAGAAGATTTCATCAGCCGAAACCATCTGCTGGAGAAGGATGGCAAATACTTGGTGGCACTGTCGGGAGGAGCCGATAGCGTCACCTTGCTATGGGTGCTCCACGAACTGAGGTATCAGATAGAGGCTTGCCACTGCAATTTTCAGTTGCGTGGGGCGGAGTCTGATCGAGACGAACAGTTCTGCGTACAACTCTGCGAGCAGTTAGGCATCCCACTCCATCGCATCCATTTCGACACACGGCTCTATGCCGAGGTTCACAAGGAGAGCATCGAACTTGCCGCTCGCAACCTTCGCTATCGCTACTTCGCTCAACTCAAGGAAGATGTTGAGGCAGATGGCATCTGTGTGGCTCACCACCAGGATGATACTGTAGAGACCGTGCTCATCAATCTGATTCGCGGCGCAGGCATCCAAGGTTTGACGGGTATCTCTGCCAAGAATGGCGACATCCTCCGTCCGCTCCTATGTGTAGATAGAAAAGAAATCCTCACCTACCTAGAAGAGAAAGGTCAAGATTACGTCACCGACAGTACGAATTTGGTAGATGACGTGGTACGCAACAAGATTCGCTTGAACATCATCCCAATGCTGAAGGAAATCAATCCTGCCGCCAGCAAGAACATCGCCCAAGCAGCCCACCATCTCGAAGAAGCCAACAAGATGCTAAGTAGCATCGCTATTTGTGGTGAGAAATCTGAGGATGGCACCATCAGAGTTGCAGTTCTAGAGATAGAATCGGCTGCCAGTGCGGAATATGCCCTCTACTCTTCCCTCTCACCATACGGTTTCAGAGGTAAGGCGATTACGGAAATCCTCGCCTCCCTCCATTCCACCGGAAAGACTTGGACATCGGAGACGCATCAACTGGTCACCGACCGAGACTGCATCTTGATAAGAGAAAAGCAAACGGAAGCTTTCCAGGGGATGAAAATTCCAGAGACGGGCTGCTATGTCTTGCCGAGGGGTGAGAAAATCAAATTATCCATCAGAGAGCGAGAGATAGACTTCTCACCAAGCAAGGAAAAGTTCCTCATAACGCTAGATGCCGATGCTGTCACCTTCCCCCTCCACCTTCGCCTAGCACAGAATGGCGACACTTTTCATCCTTTCGGCATGAAGGGGAAGAAACTCGTAAGCGACTATCTCACAGATAGAAAGAAGAATCTCTTCGAGAAGCAGAGCCAACTCGTACTGGAGGATGCCAAGGGACAAATCATCTGGGTCGTGGGCGAAAGAACTTCTGAACTCTGTAAAATAAAAGAAGACACGAAGAAAATCTTGTATATTCAAGTTTCGCAAGTACGAGAAGTTAAAGATTTAAAGGGAGACAGCGAAATCACTTCGCGGTGAAGTCTTGTGGAAAGCCTGTCATCACAGTGACGGATGGGAACTTATCCTATCTCAGCCCCTAGCTGCTTCACGAATTGAATCTTTTTTCCCTTGGCTATCGTAGGTTTTTGCCACGTTCCACCGAGAACCAAGACTTTAGCTTTCTTTCCTACCGGAACTGCATCCACCGCCTCTTGCAATGTCATGTAATTGCCACGACCTTGCGCCGATACCACATAATCATAATGACGAATATGCTTCTTGAGCGCAGGGATTTCTTCACCAAGCGCATCTGCCAAGAGATTGGCAACTACATGTGCACCATAGATATTGTAATGCGTGTTGTCTTGACGACCCTTAGGTACCTGTCGATTCTCTCCAGGGCGGAACCACATGTGGAGTTTTCGACCACCCTCAGCACCCAAGCGAGTTTCCAAGTCATGGGTTATCTTCGTAGCGTTGACGAAAGTCACATTCATTTCCTTCGCTACTTTCTCTGGCACGATGACATACTTGCCATGGGTATCCACCAACGTATCACTATTGATTTTCTCCGCCCCAGCATAGTTGATACCACGGAGTTTCTCATCATCATCATTGGTATCTTTCTCCACATACCAACAGCGGCGAACCACGGCATTCATGATCACAGGAATACCTCCCTTGGCACGAGTCTCATTTACATATCTGCGGAGATTGTCGGCAAAGGAAGTCTCTGCATCAGTATGACGCTTTGGGTCTGGCTTCTCATCATTATGTCCGAACTGAATGATAACATAATCGCCCGGCTTGATTTTGTCAAGCACCTTCTGCCATCTGCCCTCATCGATAAAACTCTTCGAACTTCTGCCATTCACAGCATGGTTATCAACGAGAATCTTGTCATCGAAACAACCTTGGAGTACCATACCCCAACCTCGCTCCGGACTGCTCTTGAATCTTGATTTCTCTGCAGCAGTGGAATCTCCGATAATAAAAATAGTTGTCAACTTACTGCTGGATGTCATCAGCAGTGTCATTATCAGGCAGGCGACATAAGCTAATACCTTCTTCGTTCTCAACATCATTTTTTTTGATTTGTTTAAAAAGGAAGGCAGGGTGATCCTGCCTTCCTAAAACCTAATATCATCGCACTAACCACTAAACAGTGCGACTTTCTTATTTCTGAATAGCAGCAATCAGTTCCTCGGCTGAAACCAAGGTCTGCTCACCGCTTTCCATATTTTTCAAAGTTACCTTGCCCTGAGCGATCTCGTTCTCGCCAGCAAGTACCACAAACGGAATATTCTTGGCGTTGGCATAGCTCATCTGCTTCTTCATCTTCGCCTTGCCAGGGAAGATTTCGGCACGGATACCAGCCTCACGAGCCTGACGCAAAATAGGCAAACAGTATGCCGTCTCCTTCTCACCAAAGTTGATGAAGAGCACCTGTGTAGCATTCACTGCCTCCTTAGGATAGAGGTCGAGCGCATTCAAGACATCATAGATTCGGTCTGCACCGAAGGAGATACCGACACCACTCAAACCTGGAAGACCGAAGATGCCCGTCAAGTTGTCGTAACGACCGCCACCCGTGATACTTCCCATCGGTGTATCGAGAGCCTTCACCTCGAAAATGGCACCCGTGTAATAGTTCAAGCCACGAGCCAAAGTCAAATCAAGCTCAATCTCATTCTTCAAGCCTACAGACTTCAAGGTGTCCAAGATAAACTTGGTTTCCTCTACACCCTTCAAGCCAATCTCTGAGGTTTCGAGCACCTTAGCTATTACTTCAAGCTTCTCATCGTTAGTACCTGACAATGAGATAATTGGCTGCAACTTCTGAATAGCTTCCTCACTGATGCCATCCGCACGAAGTTCCTCGTTCACATTGTCAAGACCAATCTTGTCCAACTTGTCGATAGCTACGGTGATATCCACAATCTTGTCTGCCTCACCGATTACCTCGGCGATACCCGTCAGAATCTTGCGGTTGTTGATCTTGATGCAAACACGCACACCAAACTTGGTGAAGACGGTATCCACAATCTGCATCAACTCCACCTCATTGAGCAAGGAATCAGAACCTACCACATCCGCATCGCACTGATAAAACTCGCGGTAGCG